>RRZU012842105.1_pt1 | contig 29715 bp, 30 predicted proteins | sample 2165561 | NCBI WGS metagenome assembly RRZU01 (sample SAMN10456909, study PRJNA506462) | wastewater metagenome | isolation source: wastewater sludge | place: USA: Moscow, Idaho | reverse complement strand
CAGCAGGCAGTACACTCAAACGTCCGTTTTCAGCCATCACCCGGATCAGGTTCTGGCCTTGCTCGTTCAGCTGTTCACCACAAATTTGGTTAAACAACTGCGCCAGTTGTTCTGGCGCCATCGAGCTGTGGATCACCTGTTGTACGGTATCGTCTTTCGACACTTCGGCCGCAAAGAGCAACATCGATAACCAGCTATCCACCGCTTTCTGTTCAACGGCAAAATCGAACGCGGCTTTGGCGTAGGGGCGCGCAATGGTTGTCACTTCAGACATAGCCCCGGCTCCCCTTAGAGTTCAGCAACCAGCTTGTCAACAATGGCGCTGTTCGCGGCACTGTCCAGCTGACGCTCCAGAATTTTTTCCGCACCCGCCACTGCCAGAGCAGCAACATGTTTACGGAGTTCTTCTTTCGCACGGTTGCGTTCAGCCTCAATTTCCGCTCTGGCCTGGTTCAGGATTTTTTCCCGTTCCGCCATCGCGTCCTGATTGGCTTCATCAATAACTTGGGCACGGCGTTTGTTCGCCTGCTCGATAATCTCAGCGGCTTGCTGTTTTGCTTCCTTGATCTGTTCCATGGCTTTGTTTTGTGCCAGGTCCAGGTCTTTTTTCGCACGGTCTGCTGAAGCCATACCGTCAGCAATTTCTTTCTGACGTTTTTCGATGGCGGCCATCAAAGGCGGCCACACGAACTTCATGCAGAACCAGACAAAAATAATGAAAGCAATCGTCTGGCCGAGGATGGTTGCATTGATATTCACTGCCCATCTCCCTTAAAAAATGAAATGCCTGGTTTACTCTTACTTCGCAACCGCGAACATAACATACATACCCAGACCAACTGCGATCATCGGGATAGCATCTACCAGACCCATTACGATAAAGAATTGGGTACGCAGCAGAGGCAGCAGGTCAGGCTGACGTGCAGCACCTTCCAGGAATTTACCACCCAATACGCCGATACCGATAGCAGCACCGATAGCAGCCAGACCCATCATCAGACCCGCAGCGATGAATAACATCTCCATGATTTTTCTCCGTCAAAAATATGAACAAAACGTTGATCAAAAAATTAATGTTCTTCACAAGCCATTGACAAATAAACGATTGTCAACACCATGAAAATAAACGCCTGCAACGTGATAATCAGAATGTGGAAGATAGCCCACGGCACATTCAGGAACCACTGAGACCACCAAGGCAGCATTGCAGCGATCAGGATGAAAATCATCTCGCCCGCATACATGTTGCCGAACAGTCGCAAACCCAGAGAGATAGGTTTGGAAATCAAGGTAACGGTTTCCAGCAGCAGGTTAATTGGCACGAATGCCCAATGGTTGAAGGGGGTCATAGTCAGCTCTTTAACAAAGCCGCCAATACCTTTTATCTTGATGCTGTAGAACAGGATCAGGAAAAAAACACCCAGAGCCATGGACAATGTGATATTAACATCTGCAGATGGAACCACGCGCAGGTAGGGAATATTGCTGATTTGTGCCAGATGCGGCAGATAGTCGATGGGCAGTAAGTCCATCGCGTTCATCAGGAAAATCCAGACAAAAATGGTCAGCGCCAAAGGTGCGATCAGTTTATTTTTGCCATGGAAAATACCTTTCACAGTATCGTCCACAAATCCGAACACTATCTCAACAAAACACTGCAGTTTACCCGGTACACCACTGGTCGCTTTGACAGCTACTCTGCGGAATAACCAGATAAACAGCGTCCCCAAGACCACGGAAAAAACCATGGAGTCGATATTTACCGTCCAGAAACCACTGCCAACCTGCAAATGATGCAAATGGTGAGCAATATATTCCTGAGAAGTAAGCGTTTCTCCTGTGGAAGCCATGCTAGTTCCTAGTAACGATTGTTGAGGGTTAACGATATTATCCACTGACTGGCAAGCAACAAACTAAACGTAATCAGCACAACGGCATGATTCACATCCAGCCATTTGAACACCACGACAAAACAAACCAGTGTGGAGATCAATTTTGAGCCGGCAGCCAGATAGACATCCCACAGTACCAGTCCAACATCCAGCTCACGCTCTGGTCGTGAAGTACTGATAACGCTGAACAGTAACTGTGGTACCCAGTAAGTTCCGCCTCCGCATAAGACAGAACCCGCAGTAGCGGCATCTTTTACCAGCCAGGTAATCAACGCAGCTACCACTATCAGTGCAAGCTGAACCCAAAGCACAGACCACGCCATAGTTTTGACACTCATCGACGGTCCCTGCAGCATTCAGCTTCTCCGATCTTGTAACGCCTTATTACGGCGCAATTAATTAACATAAAACCAACAAAAAAGCATCCTTTTGTTAAAAAGCACCGCAACGAGCATTTAACATATATCTTAAATGTAACTATCTGGTGCGAAAGGAGTTTTTTTACTGATTAAAGCAAAACATTAGCCCAATAAAACTGAAAAAACCAGCCGTTTTTGTGAACTAGCTCAAATTGAAAAGGTGACGGATTTTCTCAAATTCCGCAGCATTCTGATAACTCAGAATAATCTTGCCGTTATTATCACCGGAACGGACAAATTGTACGGAAAGCCCCAATTGACCGGACAAGCATTCAGACCAGACAACACTTTGCTGATCTACTTCCGGTTCCGGCTTGTCTGCCGCAGGATTCAACAGCTTCTGCACCATCCGCTCGGTATCACGAACAGTCAGACTTTTCTGCGCTACAGTACGGGCAACTTCACTCTGCTGTTCACCTTCCAGACTGAGCAAGGCACGGGCATGCCCCATGTCCAGATCACCGTGCTCAACCAGTTGTTTGACATCCTCATTAAGATGATTCAAACGCAACAGATTACTGACCGCAGAACGGGATTTGCCCACCGCTTCAGCCACCTGCTGGTGGGACAGTTCAAATTCGGTCATCAACCGCTGTAAGGCAACCGCTTCTTCGATGGCATTCAGATCTTCCCGCTGAATGTTTTCAATCAGCGCTATCGCCACTGCCGCATTGTCTTCGACGTTTTTGATCAGGCAGGGTACTGTTTCCAGCCGGACTAACTGGCAGGCACGCCAGCGCCGTTCACCGGCAATGATCTCGTACTGCTGTTCCGCCAGCTGACGCACCACGATCGGCTGAATAACGCCTTGGGCACGGATTGAATTCGCCAGATCTTCCAGCGCATCCTGCGACATATCGCGGCGCGGCTGATATTTGCCGGGACGCAGCCAGCTTACCGGCAGGATCTGCAGTTCGCCTTTCTGGTTATCCACTTTGTCTTGCGCGGCATCAGCCTGAATATCACTTAAAATTTGTTTCTGCCGGGCGACCTGACTGGTACCCAGTAATGCTTCCAGGCCTTTGCCTAAACCGCGTTTTTTGGATGTCATAACAGATTATCTCACGCTGAGGCTTCGGCCTTTTGTTGCTGCTCTTCCCGGCGCAGCAATTCGCCGGCCAGTCCCAGATAGGCTTTGGAGCCAAGGGAACTCTTGTCGTAATACATCACCGGGGTGCCGTGGCTGGGCGCTTCGGCCAGACGGACATTGCGCGGAATAATGGTCCGGTATACCTTGTCGCCGAAATATTGCTTCAGCTGTTCCGATACTTCGTTCGAGAGCCGGTTACGGTGATCGAACATCGTGCGCAGTACACCTTCAATTTTCAGCTGCGGATTCACCACGGCGGCCAGTTTGCTGATGGTATCCACCAGTGCGGTCAGGCCTTCCAGCGCAAAATATTCGCACTGCATCGGCACCAGCACCGAGTCGGCTGCCGACATGGCGTTGACGGTCAGCAGGTTCAGCGCCGGCGGACAGTCGATAAAAATATAATCGTATTCATCGCGGATCGGCGCCAGCGCGTTGCGCAGACGGATTTCACGGGCAAACACTTCCATCAGCCGGATTTCGGCGGCAGTCGCATCACCGTTGGCCGCAATCAGATCATAACCGCCTGTGGTTTCGGTGATGATCACATCGCGGACCGGCATTTCTTCCACCAGTAATTCGTAGATCGTCCGGTCGGTTTCGTATTTATTAACGCCGCTGGCCATAGTGGCATTGCCCTGCGGATCGAGATCGATCAACAGCACCTTGCGACGCGTCGCCGCCATTGAAGCAGCCAAATTCACGCTGGTGGTAGTTTTACCAACCCCACCTTTCTGGTTTGCTATGGCAATGACTTTTCCCACAGTTGCGGATCCTAAAGTTGTTTTTTCACAATAATCAGATGACGTTCGGCATCAAGCTGCGGCACATCCAGACGATGCGCGGAAACCAGCTCAAAACCACTCAGCAGGCTTTCCAGTTCATCCTGCGGATAAAGACCTTTCAGCGCCAGAAAAACGCCCTGGGGGGCCGGCAGGTGCCGACACCAGCTCAGCATATCATTCAGTGAGGCGAAAGCCCGGCTCAGTACACCATCGAAGCCGGTTTCATCATGGAATTCTTCCACCCGCGACTGCACGGCAACGACATTTTTCAGACCCAGCTCCATAATAACCTGGCGGATAAAGCGGATCCGCTTACCCAGACTGTCCAGTAACACAAACTGTTTGTCCGGCTGCACAATCGCCAGCGGCAGACCGGGCAAGCCCGGTCCGGTGCCGACATCGATAAAGCGGCTGCCGTTCAGATACGGTGCCACCACGATGCTGTCGAGGATATGGCGGACCAGCATGGCTTCCGGTTCACGAACCGAAGTCAGATTGTATGCCTTGTTCCACTTGTGCAGCAACCCGACCAGCGCCAGCAGTTGCTGTTTCTGCTGATCGGACAGCGATATATTGGCTTGTTGCAGCAGTGATTCCAGCTGCGGAAGTAATGTTTGCATATTATCAGGCCGATTTACGCAGCAGGCCGCGTTTTTTCAGATGAACTAACAAAATGGAAATTGCCGCCGGGGTGACACCGGAGATACGGGACGCCTGACCAATGGTCTGCGGTTTGGTATCGTTCAGTTTGATACACACCTCTTTCGACAATCCCGGTACTTCGCTGTAATCCAGATCCAGTGGCAACAGCGTCTCTTCATGGCGTAGCTGTTTGTCGATCTCATCCTGCTGACGATCGATGTAACCGGCATATTTGACCTGAATTTCAATCTGTTCCGATGCTTGCGGATGTTCGATCCCCGGACCAACGCCTTCGATCGCCATCAGATCCTGATAATTGACTTCCGGACGGCGCAGCAGATCCTCCAGACTGGCCGGACGGCTCAGCGGTGTTTTCAGGATCTTGTTCAAACCTTCGGTGGCCGGATGTTGCGGCTGGATCCAGGTGTCCTGCAGACGCTGCTGTTCCTGTGCCATCATCTCCAGTTTGTGGTTGAAGAACGCCCAGCGTTCGTCATTGACCAGCCCCAGCTCACGACCAATCGGCGTCAGACGCAAATCAGCATTGTCTTCACGCAGTAGCAGACGGTATTCCGCCCGGCTGGTAAACATGCGGTACGGTTCTTTGGTGCCCAGCGTGGAGAGATCGTCCATCAGCACCCCGATATAGGCCTGATCACGACGCGGTGCCCACGGATCCTTATCCTGAGCACGTAACGCCGCGTTGATCCCGGCCAGCATGCCTTGTGCGGCCGCTTCTTCATAACCGGTAGTCCCGTTGATCTGACCGGCGAAGAACAGGTTTTGCAGGCACTTGTTCTCCATATTCGGTTTCAGATCCCGCGGATCGAAAAAGTCATACTCGATCGCATAACCCGGACGGGCAATATGCGCATTGGCAAAGCCTTTCATCGAACGCACGATCTGTACCTGCACATCAAACGGCAGGCTGGTGGATATGCCGTTCGGATAAAGTTCATGCGTGGTCAAACCTTCCGGTTCGATAAAGATCTGATGCGCGTCCTTGTCGGCAAAACGCATGATCTTGTCTTCGATCGACGGGCAGTAACGCGGGCCGATCCCTTCGATCACCCCGGCATACATCGGGCTGCGATCCAGATTGGCGCGGATCACATCATGCGTCTGCACATTGGTATGGGTGATGAAACAGGGTACCTGGCGCGGATGCTGTTCCGGTTTACCCAGATAGGAGAATACCGGCACCGGATCGTCACCCAGTTGCATCTGCAACTGTGAAAAATCCACCGAACGCGCATCAATGCGGGGCGGGGTACCGGTTTTTAACCGGCCAACACGCAGTGGCATTTCACGCATGCGTTCTGCCAGCGTTACCGAGGCCGGATCACCGGAGCGACCACCGCGGTAATGTTCCATACCGATGTGGATCAGGCCGTTTAAGAAGGTGCCCGCGGTCAGTACCACGGTTTTGGACAGAATACGGATCCCCGCCTGTGTCACGACACCACACACACGATCGCCTTCCAGGATCAGATCATCGCAGGCTTGCTGAAACAGCTGCAGATTCGGGTAGTTTTCCAGGGTATGGCGGATGGTTTGTTTGTACAGCAGGCGATCCGCTTGTGCCCGGGTTGCCCGTACGGCCGGGCCTTTGGATGAATTCAGAATGCGGAACTGGATCCCGGCGTGATCAATGGCTTGTGCCATGATGCCGCCCATGGCATCCACTTCTTTGACCAGATGGCCCTTACCGATCCCTCCGATGGCCGGATTACAAGACATATGTCCTAATGTCTCAATGTTGTGAGTCAGCAACAGGGTTTTCATGCCCATACGTGCTGCTGCGGTTGCGGCTTCTGTGCCAGCGTGACCTCCGCCAACCACAATCACATCGAATTGATCATGATACTGCATATGCAAACTCCAATTTCTGCCATCAAGGATCGTTGTTCAGTGGGGCGCATATTCTAGCGGGTTTACCGGATCAATAAAATCAAAGAACGATCTTAGGGGAGAATGCGTTTGCTAATTAGATCTAGGATCTTTTAATGATCTTCTTATTGATCTTTATTATATAGATCGAGGGTATCTGTGAATAACTTAAAAATGATCAGATTGATCAAGGTGTTGGGGTGGATCCAATCCTGTGGTTTTTCCGGGATCCAGAGCGGTTGAACATGAGCATAACCAGGCATGTTATACACAGACCTATCTGAGGTATCTAGTTGTTAATAGGATAAAAAGAGCTTATTCAGAGGGTTTAAGGGTGGTTATGCACAAAACTTTTTTTCATGATCCTAATCTGTGGGTATCTGGTTTTTTATGATGATCGAGTTGTCAGTGAACTGTGGATAAATCTGTGCAAGGCTTTCTGCGGCACGATCGTTTACGGAAGTGGATAAGATCATAAGCGGAAAAAGGGATCTGGTCACGTGATGGTGGTGATCCCCTGAAGCGGAGGATGATCAGTTCAGCAGCATGTTCCATTCGGAGAACCAGATGTCGGCGGCATCTTCCGGAATGTCATGTTGGGTGACATCAATTTCCAGTCGTTCGCCGACTTTCTGAGCACCGGTCTGTTCCATTAACTGATCCAGCAGACGGCCACCTGCACAGAATGTATCGTAATTACTGTCGCCCAGCGCGACGACGGCGTAGCGGAGATCCGCCAGTTGAGGCTGCCGTTGTGCCAGATCCTGCGTAAACGGTTGCAGGTTATCAGGAACTTGTCCGGCACCGTGCGTGGAGGTCACAATCAGCCAGAGGGTATCCGACCCTTTGCTGGCCAGCAGGTTATTCAGATCAGGCTGATAATGCAGCTCTGTGCTGTGCTGCTGTGCCTGCAGCTGTTCAGCCAGGTGTTCCGCCACATATTCAGCGGCACCGAGGGTGGAACCAATAATGATATCGATATGCGCCATATTTGCTCCTTAAAAAAAAGGAGCCCTGAGGCTCCTTTAGATACGCATTTGTGCAGATAAGACTACACGCGGCGTTTGAATTCACCGGTACGGGTGTCGATTTCGATCTTGTCGCCGATTTTAACGAAATCTGCAACAGAGATAGTCGCATCAGTACCTTTCAGCTTAGCTGGTTTCATTACTTTACCGGAAGTATCGCCACGTACTGATGGTTCAGTGTATTCCACTTCACGTACGATAGTGATTGGCAGTTCCATGGAGATCGCTTTGCCATCGTAGAAGGTAACTTCACAGATGTCTTCCATACCGTCGATCAGGTAGTTCAGTACGTCGCCCAGGTTTTCTTTTTCAATGTCGTACTGGTTGTATTCAGTATCCATGAACACATACATTGGATCAGCGAAGTAAGAATAAGTACATTCTTTACGTTCCAGCTGTACGGTGTCCAGTTTATCATCTGCTTTGAACACAGTTTCAGCACCTGCGCCAGACAGCAGGTTTTTCATTTTCATTTTAACGACGGCAGAGTTACGGCCGGATTTGTTGAATTCGGTTTTCAGTACGACCATAGGGTCTTTACCGATCATGATTACGTTACCGACACGGATTTCCTGAGCGATTTTCATGTGTTCAATTCCTGAATTGAGCTTAGCTATATATTTACGCGCAACATTCTAGCTGTTTTTCCACAAATTGCACGAGTTGACTGGCTAAATTTCCACCAGCAAATGCAGTCTGCGGCCAGTGCCGGGCCTGTTTTTGCCATTCTGGCCAGAATATTTGCAGCTCTGACCAGGTCTGCTTAAGTTCTGGTGATTGTTCCTGATTAAAGTGGATGAACAACCGTTGTACCGCGGCAGCCAGTCCGGCGTGCATATTTTGTGTATAGCGCTGAAGAAATGCCTGCAGCTTTTCCAGATGTGCGTCTGCTTCCTGAGGGTAGATATGCCAGAGGAACGGACGGGCGGCCCATTGTGCCCGCAGGAAGGAATCTTCGCCGCGTACAATGTTAAAATCACAGCTCCACAGCAGTCGGTCATACCCGGCCTGATCGGTCATCGGTAATACTTCCAGCGTCAGTGCGCCTTGCTGCCAGCGTCCTCCGGCCTGACAGACATCGGCCGGCAGCAGTGTGCGCAAACTGTTCAGGCTGCGGCCAGCCGGGATCAGACAACGTACCGGCGTCGGGCTCTGTTGCCAGCAGTCAAGCAGGGCGGGCAGAGTGCTGTTTTCATAGCTGAACAGGCTGACAAACAGTTCATTTTCCTGCGGTGGCAGCAGATCCCGCTCACAGCAGAATTGCTGCCGGAGATTGTTTTGCTGCTGCCAGCGATCCCGCTCGGCAAACAGGTTGTTTTCGCACAGTAAACCGCCACTTCGGGCACTGAAACCGGGGAAGAAAAAATATTTGGTCAGATGATGCTGCCGGGAAGGCAGGCCATGGCAGTCATCGATCCAGCTTTCTGCGGTCAGGTATTCCAGATTCAGCCAGACCGGCGGTTTTTCCATCTGTTGCATCGTTTGCTGCACGCTACGTGGTAATTCGCAGGCAAAGGCTTCGATTACCACTTTTCCCAGTTGCCAGTTGGCCGGAAAAGGATCATTCCAGTGACCGATCAGCACATTATCAATTTGTTGTTCAGACAAGGCGGGATCGAGAGCCGGGCACAAGCGCTGAAAACTGTGCAGATCGTCCACCCAGAGGCGGACCGGTTGCTGATACTCGTTCGCTAACTGACGAGCCAGACGCCAGGTCACACCGATGTCACCGTAGTTATCGACCACGGTACAGAAAATATCCCAGTAAGAAGCGGCAGTCTGAGGCATAAGGTTTATCATCCGGCAAGATAGTGGCGGGATCGTAGCAGAAAATCAGGCAGAATAGCCGGACGGACGCATTTCGCATTAATGAAGAGAGAAATATGCACGCTAATCTGATGTTGCTGGTCACTGCGGCCATTTGGGGTTTTGCTTTTGTTGCCCAGCGGGTGGCGATGGATCACATGGGACCTTTTTCCTTTAACGGGGTGCGTTTTCTGCTGGGTGCGGCGTCATTGTTACCGCTGATCTGGTTTTTTTCGCGCAAAAAAGCGGTTGCCACGACGACTGCGGCGAAAACATCCGTCTGGTTAGCCGGTGGGGTGGCCGGAACGATTCTGTTTATTGCCGCGGCATTGCAACAGGTCGGGTTGCTTTATACCACGGCGGCCAAAGCCGGTTTCATTACCGGTTTGTATATGATTCTGGTGCCGTTTCTGGGTTTGTTTTTACGGCATGTGACCGGGCTGAATGCCTGGCTGGGGGCGGGGATCGCATTGATTGGTCTGTATCTGCTCAGCATCAATGCCGATTTCACCATGTCGAAGGGTGATTTTCTGATGTTTATCGGCGCGATATTCTGGGCCTGTCATATTCTGTGGATCGATTTTATCGGTCGCCGGGTTAATGCCCTGCAACTCTCGGCCGTACAGTTTTTATCCTGTGGCGTCTTAAGTATGCTGGTTGCATTCCGGCTGGAAACACCGTCATTATCATCTGTTTTTCTGGCCTGGGAGTCGGTGTTGTTTGCCAGTTTTATCAGTGTCGGTGTTGCTTACACGCTGCAGGTCATCGCGCAGAAAAAAGCCAAACCGACCCACGCTGCTATCATCATGAGTATGGAGGCGGTGTTTGCGGCGATGGGTGGTGTCATGTTTTTGAATGAATCCTTGCCCATGCGCGGCTGGATTGGTTGTGCATTGATGATGACGGGCATGCTGTTATCGCAGATCCCGTTACCCAGACTGAACAGAGTCACAAACTGACAGGCATAAAATAAAAGGAGCCGGAACCATGTCTTCCCGTCTGAATGAATATACCCAGACATTAATTGCGTTATTGCTGCTGGTTTCGATTGTCGGGGCGGCGTTTATTGTCATTGCACCGTTTCTGGTGGCGACCCTGTGGGCCATCATTCTGGTGTCGGCGACCTGGGATCAGTTTGCCTGGTTGTCTGCCCGTTTCGGGGGGCGGGATGGGGTCGCTGCCATGCTGGTGGTGACTATCCTGATGCTGTTTATCATGGTGCCGCTGGTGTTTGCTTCTGTTGAATTTGCACAGCAGTTGACAGTGCTGGCGCGGGATCTGCAGCACCAGATAGAGTCCGGTGTCTGGCCGGCACTACCGCAATGGCTGCTGGATGTGCCGTATGCGGGTGAGTGGTTACAAGCCGAATGGCTGGGATTACAGCAACTGGATATGCAGGTGCTGAACCAGCTGAAAGGACTGGTGACGCCGCTGGCAAAAATCATGCTGAGTATGGCCGGTTCTTTTGGTGCCGGGATGCTGATGTTGCTGATTAGTCTGCTGATTGCCGGGGTGTTGTATGCCCATGGCGAAACCATTCATCGCTGGGTGCTGGCCTTTAGCCACAAAGTCGCTCCGAAAGAAGGGATCCGCCTGTTACATGTCGCCCACACGACGATTCGTGGTGTGGTTAACGGCTTCATTGGTGCTGCGATTGCGCAGGGCGCCTTTGCCTGGTTTGGTTATGCACTGGCCGGGATCCCGCATGCGTTGAGTCTGGGATTGGCCACCAGCCTGATTTCGGTGATCCCCGGCGGGCCGATGCTGCTGTCGATCCCGGCGATAGGCTGGCTGTATCAGCAGGGCTCGGTAGGCTGGGCTATTTTTGTTGCGGTCTGGATCCTGTTTGCCGTGGGTTCGATTGATAATGTGGTGAAGTCACTGGTCATTGGCCGCAGCAGCCCGTTACCAATTGTGCTGATCCTGTTCGGTGTGGCCGGTGGCGCCATTAGTTTTGGCTTACTGGGGGTATTTTTAGGGCCGATTTTGCTGGCTCTGGTTTATGCCTTGCTGAAAAACTGGGTGAATGCGGACGAAGCGGCGGATCAAACACGGTAGCGATTATTTTACCGGGGTATGCCAGTCGGTGCCGGCCAGTTTTTCCGCCAGATAATCGATTAATGTTTTCACTTTCAGAGACAGGTTTTTACGCGAAGGATAGACTGCATGGATACCAAACGTTGGCCCGAACCAGCCGGGCAGGATGGTCTGCAGTTTACCTTCCTGCAGCTCGGGGCTGATTTCGAAGATGGGTTGCAGCGCGATGCCCTGACCCGCTAACACAACGGCCCGGATGGTATCGCCGTTATTGGTGTGCATTCGCGGTTTCAGACTGATGGCCCGCTCTTCACCGCTGGCCGACTGGAAATGCCAGACATCGCCGCTGGGCAGGTATGAAAAGGAGATCACCTGATGCTGAGTCAGTGCTTCCGGGGTGGCTGGTAAACCATGTTTTTCCACATAGGCCGGCGCCGCACATAACACGGCGTGGCTATCGGCGAGGCGGCGCGAAACCAGGGTTGAATCGGCCAGATTGCCGATGCGGATTGCCAGATCAAAGCCTTCGTCCAACAAATCAATCCGCCGGTCGGTTAGTTCTATATCCAGCGTCACCGCCGGATTGCGTTCCATAAATTCAGCCCATAACGGCGCCAGATAGCGGGTACCGAAGGAAAGCGGAGCATTGACGCGGATATTACCAATCAGACGGCTGTTATTTGCGCCGGCGGCACTGTCGGCATCATCCAGATCGGCCAGAATTTGTTTGGTGCGCTGATAATAGTCCCGTCCTGCTTCAGTCAGGGCGATGCGGCGGGTGGAACGCTGTAACAGGCGGACACCCAGATAAGTTTCCAGTTCCTGGATATAGCGTGAAACGGCGGCTTTTGAGCTGTGCAGACGCTGAGCGGCGGCAACAAAACTGCCGCTTTCCACTACGGCGATCAGGGCGGTCAGATTACGCAGGCGATCCATTGATTGTTCCGATTTCTGAAACAGTTAATCTTCATAAAAGCTATTTATCTACGCCTGGTAAATCAATAGAGTGAATACATACCAACGGAAGATGGTCACATGATAAAGAAAATCATGTAGTGATGGATATCACAATGAATAACCAATATTGATTTTCTGGAGTTCCTAAAATGAAACATTCATTATCCCGTATTGCTGCCGTTGCGCTGTTCTCTCTGTTTGCTGTTTCTGCAGCACAAGCAGGAGTTGAAACTTACCGGGTACACGGTACTGTGCAACAAGTGGATGCTGCTAATGGCAAAGTTACCCTGGCTCAGGATGCGGTGACTGAACTGGGCTGGCCAGTCCGCACCATGACTTACAAGGTGGATGGTGACAATACCCTGACTGGCATTTCTGCCGGCCAGACCGTGGATGCGACTTTCACCACCACTTCGCCTTATCAGGCCTCAATTCAGTTCATCACTCCGACTGCTCATTAATCCGGGTGCCAGCGGCGGGTCTTGTTGCCGGCCGCTGGGATGATGTTATGCTTTCACTCTGACATCATTGCCGGATCTGCCAAATGTTCACACAACAACACCTGCTTCAGCTGGCAAGAACAGCGATGCCTTTTGGTAAATATCAGGGGCGGATGCTGATCGATCTGCCGGAGGAATATCTGCTCTGGTTTGCCAAAAAAGGATTCCCGCAAGGCCCGCTCGGTGAGCTGATGGCATTGTGTCTGGAACTGAAAATTGAAGGGCTGGATAGCCTGATCAAGCCGCTGAAAAATCCGCGGTAATCTTTCTTATAACGCTGACATCATGTTAGTGAATCCGGTAATCCCTGATAAGATCCCCGTTATCAGTGTCTGAACTGTTCTTTGTTCATTACCAGCAGAAAACAGCCCGGACATCTATTTTATATTTGTATATCGAAATATTTCGATATACAGTAATGATAATCTGTTCAGGTAAATGTTATGAACAATCAGGAAGTCGATACCATCATCAAGGCACTGGCTAATCCGGCCCGGCGGGATATTTTATCCTGGCTGAAAAATCCGGAAGTGGAATTTCCGGAGCAGACAAGTTCGTATGCTGATGGTGTCTGTGTTGGACAGATCTATCTCCGGGCTGGTTTATCGCAATCGACTGTTTCTGCGCATCTGGCCACGTTACAACGTGCCGGATTACTGACCTCGAAACGACTGGGGCAGTGGGTGTATTACCAGCGCAATGAAGCGGTGATTGATGAATTTACAGCCCATATCAAACAGGCTTTGTAATTTTATTCAGGAGTCTTACATGACGACCTTATTTGATCCGATCCAGATGGGCGAACTGTCGCTGCCGAACCGCATTATCATGGCACCGCTGACCCGTTGCCGAGCCAGTGAAGGTCGCGTGCCGAATGCGCTGATGGCTGAATATTATGTGCAGCGTGCCAGTGCCGGTCTGATTATCAGCGAAGCGACGTCGGTAACACCGATGGGCGTTGGGTATCCTGATACGCCGGGTATCTGGTCGGATGAACAGGTCGAAGGCTGGAAACTGGTCACCGATGCAGTACATAAAGCCGGTGGCCGGATTGTGCTGCAGTTATGGCATGTCGGCCGTATCTCTGATCCGGTGTATCTGAATGGTGAATTACCGGTGGCACCGAGTGCGATTGCGGCAGAAGGTCATGTCAGTCTGGTGCGTCCGATGAAAGGTTATGAAGTACCGCGGGCACTGGAACTGGATGAAATTCCGGTAATCGTTGAAGCGTACCGCAAGGGTGCAGAAAACGCGAAAAAAGCCGGCTTTGATGGTGTGGAAGTGCACGGCGCCAACGGTTATCTGCTCGATCAGTTTCTGCAGAGTTCAACTAACCTGCGTCATGATATCTATGGTGGCAGTATTGAAAACCGTGCGCGCCTGATGCTGGAAGTGACCGATGCCGTGATTTCTGTCTGGGGTGCCGGCCGGGTTGGCATGCATCTGGCTCCGCGCGGCGATTCACATACCATGGGTGACAGCGATCCGGCGGCAACTTTTGGTTATGTCGCCAAAGAACTGGGTAAACGTCAGATTGCGTTTATTTTTACCCGTGAGCATTTTAATGAGCCGACACTGACGCCGATGCTGAAACAGGCCTTTGGCGGTACTTTTATTGCCAATGAGCAGTTTACAGCTGATTCTGCACATCAGGTTTTGAATGATGGTCATGCCGATGCTATCGCTTTCGGAAAGCAATTTATCGCCAATCCGGATTTGGTGAACCGTCTGAAGCTGAAGGCGCCATTCAATGAACTGCGTACCGACAAAATGTACGCCGCCGGTGCGGAAGGCTATACCGATTATCCTTTTCTGTAAGTGAAATAAAAAAGAGAAAGACAATATGCTGTCTTTCTCTTTCTATTCCAACGGGTTAGTTACTGTTTAGCGCTTTAACAAAGCCAGTGCTTTTGCTACTACGTTTTCAGTGGTGAATCCGAACTGACGGAATAATTCTTCAGCCGGTGCTGATTCACCAAAGGTTTTCATTCCGACCACATCACCATTTAAGCCAACGTATTTGTACCAGATATCGGTGATACCAGCTTCGATTGCCAGTCGGGTACTAACGGCTTTAGGCAACACAGACTCCCGGTATTCATCACTCTGACGATCGAAAACTTCTGTACTCGGCATAGAAACAACGCGGATTTGATAACCTTGAGCAGCCAGCTCTTCAGTTGCTTTCATCGCTAAATCCATTTCTGAGCCGGTCGCGATCACAATGAGATCCGGTTGTTTGGCACAGTCTTTCAGGATGTAACCACCCCGGACTATGTTCGCGAGTTGTTTCGCATCACGGCTTTGCTGAGGCAGGTTTTGCCGGGAAAAGACCAGAGCCGAAGGTCCGGTTTTGTGTTCCACCGCATAACGCCAGGCTACGGCTGTTTCAACCTGATCACAGGGGCGCCATGTGCTCATATTCGGGGTCACACGCAAGCTGGCCATCTGCTCTACAGGCTGGTGGGTCGGACCGTCTTCGCCCAGCCCGATGGAATCATGTGTGTAGACAAAGATATTGCGGATTTTCATCAGCGCTGCCATGCGGACGGCATTACGGGCATATTCCATAAACATCAAGAAGGTAGCGCCATACGGGATAAACCCGCCATGCAATGTAATACCGTTCATAATGGCGGACATGCCAAATTCGCGGACGCCGTAGTGAACATAGTTACCGGCAGGATCTTTATCTAAGTCAACCGAACCGGACCAGGTTGTTAAATTACTCGGGCTTAAATCAGCGGATCCACCCAGCATCTCCGGTAACAAGGACGCGACCTGTTCTATGGCATTTTGTGAGGCTTTCCGGCTGGCAATATTCGCCGGGTTGGCTTGCAGCTGATGGATATAATCATCCATTTTGCTGTTCCAGTCCTCAGGTAGTTTTCCGGTTGTCCGGCGAATAAATTCTCCGGCTAATTCAGGGTATACTTTTTGATAAGAGGCGAAACACGCATTCCATTCGTTCTCACGAGCCATCCCTGATGCTTTCGCATTCCAGGCGTCATAAATATCTTGTGGAATGACAAATGGTGCCTGTGACCAGTCTAATTTCTGGCGTGTTTCATCGACTTCCTTTTCTCCTAATGGCGCGCCATGACAGTCGTGTGAGCCTGATTTATTCGGGGAACCAAAACCAATAACGGTTTTACACATCAGTAATGAAGGCTTGTCTGTTACCGTACGTGCTATTTCCAGAGCAGACTGAATTGCTTCGGCATTATGGCCATCAATATTACGGATCACATGCCAGCCGTAAGACTCAAATCGCTTGGCAGTGTCATCGGTAAACCAGCCATCAATATGACCATCAATAGAAATGCCATTGTCATCATAGAGTGCGATTAGTTTGCCTAATTTAAGGGTACCGGCAAGCGAACATGCTTCATGAGACACGCCTTCCATCATGCAGCCATCACCCAAGAAGACATAAGTGTAATGATCGACAATCGGATGTTGAGGACGATTAAATTGCGCCGCCAATGTTTTTTCAGCCAGCGCCATACCGACTGCATTTGTGATCCCTTGACCCAGTGGCCCAGTAGTCGTTTCAACACCCGGTGTGTAACCATATTCCGGATGCCCCGGAGTCCGGGAATGCAACTGACGGAATTGTTTCAGATCATCAATCGAAACATCGTAACCGGTCAGGTGTAAGAGACTGTAAATCAGCATCGACCCGTGACCGTTGGACAGGATAAATCTGTCACGATCAAACCAGTTCGGGTTGGCCGGATTATGTTTTAAAAAACCACGCCATAATACTTCGGCCATATCAGCCATACCCATCGGTGCACCCGGATGCCCGGATTTGGCTTTTTGCACGCTATCCATACTTAATACACGTACCGCATCAGCGAGTTTACGGTGCGTTAGTGACGTTGCATTCATTGAAAACTCCAGCTAATACCTGATTAAATAAGTGCGGCGACCATGTCTTCGAGCTTTTTCTGATCCACAGCAAATGCCCGAATCCCTTCCGCTAATTTTTCTACTGCCATGGCATCCGAATTATGCTGCCAGCGGAATTCATCTTCTGTCATTGGCGCCGGGCGACGGAGAGCTGTTTTTACTGGGACGGTCAGTTTTCTTTCCACCGGAGTATTGCTGCCGGAGAGTTCATCTAGAATAGCGGGTGAAATGGTCAGACGATCACAGCCTGACAGTGCGATCACTTGTTCTTTTTTCCGGAAACTTGCACCCATCACCACGGTGTTATAGCTGTATTGTTTGTAGTAATCGAAAATGTTTTTAACCGATTTTACGCCCGGATCGGTGTCGGCACTGTAGGCTGAAGTAGGCTGGTTTTTCTGATACCAGTCGTAAATCCGGCCAACAAACGGCGAAATAAGAAAAACATCCGCTTCAGCACAGGCACGGGCCTGAGCGAAGGAAAAAAGTAAGGTCAGGTTGCAATTAATACCTTCTTTCTCAAGTTCTTCCGCTGCCCGGATGCCTTCCCAGGTTGCGGCGAGTTTGATAAGAATACGTGATTTATCAATACCTTTTTTCTGATAGAGGCTGATCAGTTTTCTTGCTTTTTTAATACATTTATCCCGGTTAAAAGATAAGCGGGCATCCACTTCGGTAGAAATTCTGCCTGGCACATGTTTTAACACTTCCGCACCAATGTTAACGGCAACCAGATCACAGGCATTAACCAGTTGTTCTTCCTTTGACGTACTGGTTTCTTTTGCTGATTTAACAGCATCGTCGATTAATTTCTTATAGTGTGGTAACTGAGCTGCTTTTAGCACTAATGATGGATTTGTGGTTGCATCTTCAGGCGAAAACTGTCGAATTGAATCAATATCACCGGTATCGGCAACCACAACAGTATGTTTTTTTAACTCATTAAGTTGGCTCATATAATCTCCTTGTTGAAACTGATTCTTATAAAAATTATTTATGAGAATAGAACTCTTGGTAGTAATTGATGCGATCTACTTTAGGTGCTGAATTTCCACCTTCATATTCAGATTCAAACCAGGTTTTTAATATATTTTTTGCGAGCTCAGTGCCAATAACCCGGGCGCCAAATGAAATGATTTGTGCGTTATTGCTTTTTCTGGCTCTTTCTGCAGAAAAGGGATCATGACACTGTGCCGCTCTGATGCCTGGTACCTTATTAGCAACAATGCTCATGCCAATACCTGTTCCGCAAATCAAAATGCCACGCTCATGTTTTCCGTCTTTTATTGCAGAGGCAACGTTATGGGCAACATCAGGATATAATTTGTTTTCCGGCGCTTTATCACTGCTGTAATCAACGAATGGAATGTTTTTTTCTTTTAAATAATCAATAATTTTATTTCTGAAATCAAAGGCAGCATCATCTGCACCAATAGCAATTGTATTCATGAGTATATCCTTATCTATATTTTGTTTTATTCATCGTCACTTTTAAAATTGGAGCTTAAAAGTGACGATGAGAGGTTTAGTTAGTGCTTAACGCCAGTTTCTCGTTTCTACTTTTAATCTTCTTATCAAAATAGGCGACCAGTATTGGTGCTGTGAGCATGGTGATAATACTGGCTGTCGCTAATTGTGCGGTTGCTGATTCAACATACATTGCCAGAGACGGGTCTGCTTGTGCCACCATTGCGGGTGTCAATGCAGAACTGGCTGCTGTAGTTCCTAAGGCGGCGCCCAACGCGGTTTTTTGTTTGAGGAAGAAATTGTAGATAAAGTAGAAAACCAGTCCGGTTGATGCAGAGATAAGGCCAAGCACGATGCCGGATAATCCTGCAGTAAAGACGGTATTGATACTTGAGTTGGCACCAATTGCAAATGACATGATGATGATGACCAGCGGCTGCGCAGAGGCACACAACTGCTTGAATTTTTCATCCACATTCCCCCAAATGATGCCAATCAGCAGAGGAATAATCATTGATAACAGCGCTGCAAAAGGAATGTTAGCCAGTCCGCTTACGCCAAGCACAACCATGGTGACAAAAGGACCATCTTTTATACAAAAGACAGAAATTGCCCCGGCATCGCTGGAGTCGCCATAGTTACTGCAAAGTGCGATATACAGAGAACTGTTTGAGCTGGTGATACAGGCAACTAATGCCAGCATAGAGATACCGATAAAACCAGCCGGGCCTAACAGCGAACCCACACCATAAACCACGATGGCTCCGGCCACTACCTTCATCAGCAATAAAACACCTCCCTTATAAAGAGGAAGACCAGCCTGTTTTATATTTATTGATGATCCGCAAATGAGAAGAAATATTCCCATCATTGCGCTGGAACCAGTTTTAAATAATGCTGTTGTTGGGCCGCCAATAGTTAATATGCTGGGGGCGAAGGTGTTGATTAAAATTGCCGCAAGCAAAGGTATAATGATTAACCCACCAGGGACCTTGTTCATTTTTTCAAAAATATTCATATTAGCCATAATTTCCTCACATAGATGGTTTATAGGTTTTATATCTACAAACCAATCATGTTTGTTGTGTGGTGTTGTATTGTGTGAGTGTAAAATTATTCAATTATAAAAAGGTAAAACGGCTAACCTTGTTTATTTTTAAACTTATTCAAGCTGATTCTTTGTAAATGTTATTTACAATAGATTCAATAATGTCCTCGTGTCCGGTTAATCCTCCTTTCCCGATACAAACCATTCCCTCATAATCTCCGCCGATAACCCGGACCAGATCGGTTTGAGGAATAACGTAGTCAATCATCTCAATGCCTTTTGCTCCGAGATGTCTCAATACATTTACCATGGTGTCGCCACCAGTCATGTATATGCCTTTAACATCACCGCGATCATGCTCAAGAATCTTTTTAACAATTTTACCTAAGCCGGCATTAATATTGTTGGCAGCCTGACCGGATGGTAAGAAGAATTTTTCTTCCTCTTCCTTAAGGTTAAGCAATTTACCTGTTAATGCTGATTCAAAAAGGAATATTGTATCTTTCCGGCTGGCAATACATGATTTTGCCTGATCGACAATTCGATTAATTTCAATATCAGCTGAATTTGATTTATCAATTAAAAGCTCAGCATCTACCGGAATATGGCAAACACGTTTATCTGTATCAATCAGACGGGCTAATTGTTTTTTCGTAACCGGTGTGGCACTACCGGCAACAATGACAATGGAACCGCATTGATTGTCTCTGCTGATGTCGGGTTTTACTTTGCGGCCATCCGCTTTTGCTATTTCTCTGACATAGGCTAATCGCTCGGTAAATGGGCCCGGATCAACACAAAGCACATCCCAATCCAGTTTAGTCACTGCCTGTGCAATAACTTCAACGTCTTCCATGGTAATGGCATCAACGACAATTACTCTGGCACCGTTTGCTTTTTTCTCGGCCAGTGCTTTTGAAACGCTGTTTACTCCGCCTAATACCTGGGATAACGATACATGTTCGACTTTATGCTCTGTCTGATTGGAAATTAATTGCGGCACATATGTTTCAGTAACCGGTGTTCTGACATCTTTGGCGACATCGGTATTAGATAATGCAACACAATCAATGACGGAATATCCACCAACCAGTATGCGTCGTGACTGAGGCATCGAAGGAACTACTACCGCCATGGTGTCCTTAGACAATTCACGTAGCATGGCATCGATTTCATAACCAATACCGCCGCGCATGGTGGTATCGATACGTTTTGAAAAATAGATTGCCCCTTTGTCTTTCAGTATTTGTGTCGCTGCTTTGACGCGTGATTGCGCCTGTTCTTTGGAAAGAGGGCGGCTATCACTGCTTAACACCATGGCCTGATAGTTTTTATCGACGTCTTTCAATGAATCAGCATCAAAGAAAGCCGCTGTTTCAACACCGGAGCGCGCCAGCAATACACCGACGGTAGTGGCACCAGTCAGGTCGTCAGAGACAATCCCGATTTTATCGCTGACACCACAGGCATTAACTAATTCAATATCATCCGGTTTCACTGCAGAAACGTAGATGTCTTCGGTGATGTAATCGGCCAGCAGACCCGATTTGCCGGTTGAATGCAGGTTGATCGTTGGGATACCGCGTTTCGGATATAACCCGCAACGCAGAGTGCCACCACAATCGATCACGGCAATCCCGATATCTTCAGTTGCCGGTTCACCATTTTTGAAAACATCCACCGCTTCCCAGCCAGTTAAATTAACCAGCCGGTCGACGACGGAAGAACGAAATCCGCCAGTGATATAGGCAATCTTTTTATTTTTTTCGATGCGGATTTTTAACGGGCCGCCCCAACCATCATTGCCTTTATTAATAATTAAATACTTTTCCATGCTTATCTCCCTGTGGAGTAATTGGTCTGGTTAAGCGATTAGTTATTTTTCATTTTCCAGTACTGCGCAGCTCGGATAGTGGACTCGAACATACTGATCGTGCCGACTTTTCCGGTGCCCGCGATGTCAAAAGCAGTGCCGTGATCGACTGAACTGCGCATAAAAGGCAGACCAAAAGTGATGGTGATCGAACGTTCAAAATCGAGTGTTTTACAGGCGATATGTCCCTGGTCGTGATAAAGAGACAAAATGGCGTCGTAATTACCTTTCAGGCCAAGATGGAAAACGGAATCGGCGGGGATCGGGCCAACAGCATTAATACCTAATTTTTGAGCTGCTTTTACTGCCGGAATCAGACTGATTTCTTCTTCGTGACCAAACAAGCCATTATCCGAACCATGTGGATTTAATGCGGCGACAGCAATTTTTGGTTTGTCGATATTCAGGGCGGTGAATTCATTATGAATTTGCTGAACACAATCCAAAACCCGCTCTTTATTGGCATAATCACAGGCGTCTTTCAGTGCCATGTGACGACTTACAAAGAAGACACGCAGATTGCGCACATGGAACATGGTTAACCCATAGTCAGATTTGGTTTCGTGCTGAAATATTTCGGTGTGACCAGCATGTTTGCAGCCGACCAGTTTGATGGCTTCTTTGTGGATGGGTGCGGTTGACACCACATCAACCTCGTTATTCATGCCGAGTTCAATCGATTTGATGACATAGTCATAGGACATTTGCCCAGCAAGTTTCTGAACCTTTCCCCACTCAATGCTATCGCAGTCATAATTTGCTGGTTCTAAAACATCAATAGTGCCAAATTCATATTTAGCTTCTGATGGTTTTGTGATTTTATTAATATTGAAGTCGCAATTTCTTATCTTCATTGCCCGTTCAATGATTGGTATGGAGCCGATTAAAAAAGGCTTGCACTCATCGTAAACTTCTTTTTCCTGCACCGTCGCTACAGATATTTCTGGCCCGACCCCGGCTGGATCTCCAATTGTGATGGCAACAACTGGAATTTTCGGTTCTGACATACGTTTCCCCTTCTGGCGGTAACTGACTCATCTATCGGTTTGATTAAATGTTCATGGTTTGAACTTTTGTTATGGTGAGTTTGTACGTGTATTGTGAAAAAAAATTAGAGATAGCTCACAAATATTCCGCAAGTGACTGACTACTGTCATGAAAATGTGAACAAACCCATATTTTGTGTGTGTTAATAAGTTTGCATGCTGAACATATGCGCTATGGGTGATATACATCACACTACTTAAAGTAAAAGCTGATTAAGGTGAGCGTAAGGTTTTGTTCCGGAGGCAGAAATGAAGAAGAAATTAGTTGGCACTAGCTGGAAAATGAATAAAACACTGTCAGAAGCTCTGGCGTTTTGTCATGTATTGAAGTCAGGCTTGTCAAAAGAAATATGTGAAAGTATTCAACCATTTGTGATACCACCATTCACTACTGTCAGAGATGTATCCTTATTCATCAATGAAAACCAGATCAATTGTCTGACTGGTGTACAAAATATGCATTTCGCTGATCAGGGCGCGTACACCGGAGAGATATCTCCGTTAATGGTCAAAGACACCGGTGCTGTGTTGGTTGAACTCGGTCATTCGGAAAGAAGGCGCTATTTCGCCGAAACCGATCTGATGGTGAATAAAAAAGTTCATGCGGCAATTAACCATGGACTCAAGCCTCTGGTTTGTGTTGGTGACGAAGCACAGGAAAAAGAATGGGGTGTTTCTGTCGAAACTGTTGTCAGACAAATGAAAGCAGCTATCGCGGGTCTCAGCGCTGCTCAGGTTGAGAACGTTATTATTGCTTATGAGCCTGTATGGGCAATTGGCGAACACGGAATACCAGCAACAACCGAAGAAGCAGAAGTGATTCATGCTGCATTACGACAAGCCCTGATAACTTGTTACGGCGAACAAGTTGCAAATAAAATATCAATTCTCTATGGCGGAAGTGTTAACCTTCAGAATTCGGTAGAATTAATCACACAACCAAACATTGATGGTTTGTTTATTGGGCGCTCAGCCTGGAGCCCTGAAGGCTATTGTGAAATCCTGTCAACAATATCCAGAATCATCCGTGATTAGAATGCACCCGGTTATTTCTGTTTTTAATTTTGAAGGTGGAGGTATAGCGGCATGTTAGAAAATGACTCTGATAACGAGTTATTAACAGAGATTGCTGTGGCCTACTATGAAAATGAGCAGACTCAAGAGGAGATATCTCAGCGGTTTGGTATTTCTCGCATCAAAGTTGGCCGCCTGCTGAAGAAAGCCCGGACAGAAGGCATTGTTGAGATCACTGTAAAATACCATCCTGTATTCAGCTCCAACATCGAACAGCAGTTCATAGAACATTTTGGTGTTAAACGAGCATTAATTGCGGTTGATCACCGGGATCAGGATGAGCAGCGTCAGCAAGTTGCCGCTCTGGTCTCTAACTACCTTTCCAGCGTATTAAAAAATGGCATGTCTGTCGCTGTTGGACAGGGCCGGAATGTTGCCGCTGTTGCCAGCCACGTGGGTGTTTTTCCTGAAAGACAATGTAAGTTTATCTGTGGTATCGGCGGAACTCAGCGGGCAGGAGAACTGATAGATGCCGACCATATAAGCCGTCATTTTGCGCGAAAGTTTAACGCTGTCAGTGAAACACTTTATGCGCCAGCCTATATTGAAAATAGTGAATTAAAGAAGGCGTTCATTCAGAACAGATTGATTAAAGATACCTTGGATCGTGCGAGTAAAGCGGATATTGCTCTTATTGGTCTGGGTGATATGAATGAAAATAGCTATATGGTTCAGCTGGGATGGTTTACATCTCAGGAAATCATTAGTGCCCGTCTTAATCAGGGTGTGGTTGGTGATATTGCGGGATATAGCTTCTTCGATATACACGGCCAGCCGGTAGATACGGTGATGAATGATCGTGTTATCGGATTAAATCTTGAAGAGTTGAGACACATCCCTTGCGTTATTGCGATTGCCTCTGAAAACACTAAAGCCATGGCGATACTGGGGGCTTTGCGTTCAGGGGTTATAGACATCATTGCTACCAGTGCATCTAATGCCCGCACGGTGCTTAATCTGCATCAGCAGACATAGTGTTCCCTGACAGAAAGGTATCTGCGGATACCTTTCTCTTTAAGTTAAATTCATTATTCAGCGCTGAATTTGCAGTTTTTTCGTCTGTCTGTCTTCGGCAGATTTTTGTTTGTTGATCCGATTCAAATTCCCGCAATTATTCTTCGGTGTATTTCCCCTTCCGCATTGACCGTTTATTGTCCACTTTCTATGCTGGCTCCATCCGCTGAATTGATTCAGTAAGTGATGTTTTTCGTTATCACTTATTTTTGTGTCATCAGTCACAGGCAGGTTGAACCATGCTGAAAAAAAACAGTGCAGTACCTAGACAAATCATGATCATTGGTGGCGGTATCGCCGGGATGGAAGCGGCTCGCGTTGCCGCCCGGCGAGGACATAAGGTCGAGCTGTATGAGCAGAAAGATCATCTGGGCGGTAATCTGGTCGCGGCCGGGGTGCCGGATTTTAAAAGAGAGTGTCATGCCCTGATCCATTGGTATGGCAGTGAACTGCATGAGCTGAATGTACCCATACACCTGCACTCCTGGATTGATGAAGAGGCTATCCGGCAAAGTGATGCGGATATCGTGCTGATTGCGACCGGTTCAACGCCGGTAAAACAGGCGATTTCCGGGTTTAATAAAATATTCAGTGCTGAAAGTGTCCTGACCGGGGCTAAAAATCCCGGAAAGTCGGTGATCGTCGCTGGTGGCGGACTGGTCGGTTGTGAAACCGCGTTATGGCTGCGGAATCAGGGTAAGCAGGTCATGCTGATAGAAAAAGAAAATGAAATATTGCCTGTCAGTCACACCCTCAGCTACAGCAGCACAGAAACACTGAAGCATTTACTGCCGGAAAAGGGCATTACGGTAAAGACCAACACCATCATTTCACACGCCTCGGCGGCAGGAGTGGTGATGCAATCCGGTGAGCAGATCATCGTCCAGTCAGCGGATTCGGTGGTTACGGCAATAGGATATCAGTCAAATAATTCGCTGTATGAGAATCTGAAATCCGAACGGAGTGACATCTATTTGCTGGGTGATGCCAGACAGATCAACAATGTCATCCAGGCGGTTCGTGACGCTTATGACTTAGCCAGTCAGATCTGACTTTTTAACGCAGAAAAACCGGGTTGCAGATTTCAACTGCCCCGGTTTTTTTATGTTCATAAATTTTTTGCATTTACGGGGCAAGATGGTGATGTGATGTACGCAATGATTCTGACATTGTTATCGGATTAACCATGCGTTTTGGCAGATGATATGGCTATACTTGAAGCCATTTGATACTCCGTCAGCTCTGCGGCGGATTTATAACTAAATTAAATCAATAATCGGGTAACACAATGAATAATATGATTATAACGCAAGAGCTGGTGAATGCAGCAGCAGACGCCATCTGTGCCGAAGGAAATAAACCGACGGTACTGGATGTTCGTAAGCGTCTGCAAGCGGGTTCTATGTCAGAGATCTGGCGCTTCTTTCAGGTATGGCAATCTGCGCAACAGGCATCTGCGGAGTCAGTCGTCTCTGTGCCTTCAGAACTACAGCAAGCGCTGGAAGAGCTGATAACCCGGCAGATTGATAATGTAAAAAAGACACTTGAAAGCGAGATTGAAACGTTACGTCAGACCAATGACGAGCTGATGGCTGAAATTGATCAACGGACTCAGCAGTCAACACAGCAAACTGCCGAGCTGAATTCCGCACGGGCAATCAAAGATGAAGTCACTGGCCGTTTTGACCAGCTGAATGCGGAACTGAAACGTGCCCAGACAGAGATTGAGATCGAAAAGGAATCTGCGACGCAGTCCAGAATGGAATTAGTCAAAGTACAGCTGAAGCTGGAGTCTGTTTCTCGTCTGGAGGCTGATCTGGATCAGATGTATAAGACCCTGGAACAGGAACGGGTGGCAAAGCTGAATGCCGAGCACAGCGCCAAGGCGCTGGCGTCCAAACTGGAAATTGAGACCGCAGCCCGTAAAAAGGCAGAAAATGATTTGCTGGCGCTGATCCGCAGTAAAGAAGAGCAGCCAGCCTAAACATCATTTGTCTCACTCCGGAGCAAAAGCAAAAAGGAGCCACAGCGGCTCCTTTTTTATGATGCGGATTTATTTACCGATACAGAATGACGAGAAAATCCGTCCCAGCAGATCATCGGCACTGAACGCACCGGTAATTTCACTTAACGCCTCCTGAGCGAGACGCAGCTCTTCGGCCACCAGCTCACCGGCAAGATAGATTTCAAGCTGTACTTTCGCTTCATCCAGTCGCTCTGAGGCCCGTTCAATAGCATCCAGATGGCGTCGGCGGGCAATAAAACCACCTTCCAGCGTGCTCTGGAAACCCATGCAGGCTTTCAGGTGTTCGCGCAACGCATCCAGTCCGAGGCCGGTCTTGGCGGAGATCGGATACACCGCATAGCCATTTTCTTCGCTGACGGTCAGCGCTTCACCGGTCAGATCGGCTTTATTGCGTACCACGGTGATACCGAGGTTTTCCGGTAACCGATCCACAAAATCCGGCCAGAGATCATGCGGATTACGCGCATCGGTGGTGGTGCCATCGACCATAAATAACACCCGATCGGCTTGTTCAATTTCCGCCCAGGCGCGTTCAATACCGATTTTTTCCACGGTATCGTCAGTATCACGCAGACCGGCGGTATCAATGATATGCAGTGGCATGCCATCCAGATGAATATGTTCACGCAACACATCGCGGGTGGTACCGGCAATTTCAGTCACAATCGCTGATTCCCGGCCGGCCAGTGCGTTCAGCAGGCTGGATTTACCGGCATTCGGGCGTCCGGCAATCACCACTTTCATACCATCACGTAACAGGGCACCTTGCTGTGCTTCGCGTTTAACCTGGGCCAGATCATCCATCACACCGTACAAGGCATTCGCGATTCTGCCATCAGAAAGAAAGTCGATCTCTTCTTCCGGAAAATCAATTGCGGCTTCCACATAGATGCGCAGATTGGTCAGGGAATCGACCAGCTGATGAATACGTGTGGAGAATTCACCCTGCAGTGACTGCATCGCCGAGCGGGCGGCCTGTTCGCTGGTGGCTTCAATCAGATCGGCAATCGCTTCTGCCTGCGCCAGATCCAGTTTGTCGTTTATAAAGGCACGTTCAGAAAATTCACCGGGGCGGGCAAGACGTACGCCGTTAATCGTCAATATACGACGTAACAGCATATCCAGCACTACCGGGCCGCCATGCCCCTGCAGTTCCAGCACATCTTCCCCTGTGAAGCTGTAAGGCGCTTTAAACAGCAATGCAATACCCTGATCCAGCGCTTTACCATCAACGTCACAAAACGGCAGCAGCTCTGCATGGCGTACTTTCGGGATCTTGCCCAATACCTGTTCTGCTACGAGCTTACACAGCGGACCGGAAATACGCAGAATACCGATACCACCACGACCGGGCGGGGTGGCGAGTGCGACGATAGTGTCAATGTGCATGAAGATTCTCGGAATAGGATGCTTTTTGAAATTGTAATGAATATTACGGTGAATGCCGAATATAAAAAGCCCCGCAGGTAGCGGGGCTCTGAAGTCTGCCGGAAGAAACTTACTTCTTACGGCTGTGCAGACCTTTTTTCTCCAGCTGACGGAAGATCAGTGTCTGCTGAATGATAGTTACGATGTTACTTACCACCCAGTACAGTGTCAGACCAGACGGGAACCACAGGAACATGAAAGTGAACACGATCGGCATGAACTGCATCACTTTCTGCTGCATCGGGTCAGTGACCGTGGTCGGGCTCATCTTCTGGATGTACCACATGGTGGCACCCATCAGCAGCGGCAACACGTAATAAGGGTCTTTAACCGACAGGTCAGTCAGCCACAAAGCAAATGGCGCATGACGCAGTTCCACAGACTCCATCAGTGTCCAGTACAGTGCGATGAAGATAGGCATCTGGATCAGCAGCGGGAAGCAGCCACCCAGCGGGTTAACTTTCTCTTCTTTGTACAGCTCCATCATCGCCTGAGACATTTTCTGGCGGTCATCACCTAAACGCTCACGCAGTGCAGTCAGTTTTGGCTGCAGCAGACGCATTTTCGCCATCGAGGTGTACTGTGCTTTTGACAGCGGGTACATCACGCCACGGACAATCATGGTGATCAGGATGATAGCCACACCCCAGTTACCCACCAGACCATGCAGGAACTGCAGCAGCTGGAACAGTGGCTGAGCGATGAACCACAGGTAACCGTAGTCAACAGTCAGGTCCAGATGCTGTGCAACAGCGGCCATCTGATCCTGCAGTTTCGGACCAATCCACAGACTGGTACCAACAACCGCTTCACTGTTTGCCGCAATGGTGGTCAGTGGCAGTTTGATGCCGATAATCGCTTCACCGCTGTCTTTCACATCGGCATTCACACTCACCGCTTTGCCGTAAATGTGGTTCTGTGCATCGGCTTTACCGGTCCAGGCCGTCACGAAGTAGTGCTGCAGCATGCCGGCCCAGCCAGCCTGGGTAGCAACATCCAGTTTCGTTTCACCGATATCGGAAAAGTTTACTTTTTCATAACGCTGTTCAGCTGATGAATAAGCGGCACCGTGGAAGGCACTGGCCATCATTCCCGGGGTGCTGCTGCCTTCAGGTGCAGCGATGGTCTGTTTCAGCTGACCGTAGAACTGAATCTCCAGTGGCTGGGCAGAAACGTTTTTAACCTGATAATCAACGCCAACCGCATAACTTTCACGCTTCAGAACGAAACGTTTCGTGAATACGTTACCTTTGGCATCGGTGAAGGTCATCGGCACAACCAGTTCATCTTTGCCTTCAACCAGCGCAAATTCGGTACCGTTTGCAGTATAGACCGGGCGTTCAGCCTGGTTGTCCACGCCATCACGACCGATCAGACCACTCTGAGCGATGTATTGACGCTGAGGTTTCTTTTCCAGCAATACAAATGGTTTGTCAGAACCCTGAGCTTCTGTTTGTTTCAGCAGTTTAGCTTCAACAATGTCACCCCCCAGGGTATCAACAGTTAGTTCCAGCACATCAGAACGCAGGGTCAGCAGGGCATGTTTCGCATTGCTGGCGTCGTTTTGATTCGGAACATCACCACCTGATGAAGCGGGAACAGAACTTTCCGCGGTCGCCGGGGTTGCGGTTTTTGGAGCCTTATCAACCATCCAGCTCTGCCAGAGCATGAAGGAGACCAGCAATAAGCCGATCAAGAGGAGATTACGTTGAGGTTGCATAGTTATTTTCTTCGCTTCGATTGCTGAGGTTGCGGAACCGGATCATGGCCGCCTGAAT
>RRZU011529032.1_pt1 | contig 29721 bp, 20 predicted proteins | sample 2165561 | NCBI WGS metagenome assembly RRZU01 (sample SAMN10456909, study PRJNA506462) | wastewater metagenome | isolation source: wastewater sludge | place: USA: Moscow, Idaho | reverse complement strand
TTTCGGCGCGCAGTACGTTTTTTTCCCAATTGACGCGATCCCACGCATGGATGCCGACCTCGAAACCAAGAGCACTGGTTTGACGCATTAGTTCGGCGCATTGACGGCCAATGTTCGGGCTCGGCAAGAGGCGACCATAAAGACGTGTCGTCAGGTCGTAATAGCGTTTAAGCGAAGTTGAACGCGCATCGCGGCTGCTGCTGTCGGGGCCCAGCGAAAAGAAGAAGGTGCCTGAGGCATTGTTTTTCTGGAGAAGTTCGATCAGTGCGGGAGCGCCGAGAAGTGTTCCGCGATAGGTGTCTACGTCGATCTTGAGGGCGATGCGCTTCATTGTTGGGCAGGTTTCTTGGTGATGATTGGCGAAGTGGCGATAGTTGTCGGGGGAAAGTCAGGACAGTATCAGCGCGGCGGCCACTTGCCGGCCTTCGCTGATGAGCAGGTTGTAAGTACGGCAGGCAGCATCCACACTCATGACCTCCAATCCCTTTTTCGCTTGAATCAGCGGTTGTAGAAGCTCCGGGTGCGGAAACCGGGCCTGCTTGCCCGTGCCCAGCAGAATGATCTCGGTGCGTAGTGTGGCGAGTAATTGAAAATCGGCAAGGCCAAGGGTTGCGGAGCCAGCTTGCGTCCAGTCTGTAATCAGTCGGTCGGGAAGGATGATCAGGTTGCCGTGGTGACGCATGGCGTTGATGCTGACGTAGCCGTCTCCATAGGCAGTAAAAATGTTCTGACCCTCGGTTTTGGCTGGTTGCAGCTTCATGACATTGCGTCGTACTACACGGATAAAGCCGGATTATAGCGCCATGCCCGAGTCGTGAGTTTGAGCGGGCTACGCTGGCAGGAATGCTTGCGCGCTTCAGAACTCGGCGGGGCAGGTGAATTGCAGTGCTTCGCCACCTTCCGGATGGCTGAAGGCCAGGTATTCCGCGTGCAGCAGCAAGCGGCTGGCCTTGGCTCTGGATACGGCGTCGGCGTAAAGCGAGTCGCCCAGGATAGGGTGGCCAAGGGCCTGCATATGCACACGAAGCTGGTGAGTGCGGCCGGTTTCTGGCGTAAGTTCAACGCGCGAGCAGTGCGTGGCGGCGTCGTAACTCAGCACGCGGTAGAGCGTTAATGAGGGTTTTCCTATGTCGTGATCGACTTTATGCAGTGGGCGATTCGGCCAATCAACGATGAGCGGTAGGTTGACCTCGCCCGAGCCCTGCGGCAGTTGTCCTGCAACAACGGCGACGTAGCGCTTTTCGACTTGGCGCTCCTGAAACAGGATGCTCAGGCGGCGATGCATTGTCTTGCCGCGCGCCAATACGAGCAGGCCGGAGGTGTCGCAGTCCAGACGATGCACGATCAGTGCGTCCGGGGTGTCGGCCTGCACGCGTTTGATCAGGCAGTCCTGTTTTTCTTCGCCGCGGCCTGGAACCGAGAGCAAGCCGCTAGGTTTGTTGACGACCAGCAGGTGGGGGTCGGCGTAAATCAGCGTGAAATTTCCTTGTGGGAGAACAGTGTGCTGTCGTGAGGTCATGGCTGGTAGTGTTGCCGGAAAAGTGCGTATTTTCCATGATTTGAGGAAACTTTCCGCAGCTGATTGCGCCACGTCGGTCAATCATGGGTGATAATGTCGAGTTGGCGTGATGAGGCCGTCCCCGTTTTGGGGTGGGCGCGCCGTTGGGGTTTGTGGAAGGATACCGATGACATGTGTTGATGATTTCCGCCTGGTGCTGGGCAAACGCGAGTTTGTTCCGATCATGATTGGCGGTATGGGGGTCGATATCTCGACGGCCGGATTGGCGCTCGAGGCGGCACGTTTGGGCGGCATCGGCCATGTCTCGGACGCCATGATTACCACCGTGACGGATCGTCGTTTCAATACCAAATTCGTCAAGGAAAAACTCAAGCAGTTCAAGTTTAACGTCGGCAACATGGACAAGTCGCTGGTCAAGTTTGATCTCGGGCAGATTGCCGAAGCGACCAAAATGCACATCAGCAAGGCGATGGAGGCCAAGCGGGGCGCTGGCCTGATTTTCGTTAATTGCATGGAAAAGCTGACCATGAACGCGCCGAGGGAGACTCTGGCTGTGCGTATGCGCGCAGCACTCGATGCTGGCGTCGACGGCATTACGCTGGCGGCCGGATTGCATCTGAGCTCGTTTTCTTTGGTTGAGGATCACCCGCGCTTCCGCGATGCGTTTTTTGGCATCATCGTTTCTTCCGTGCGTGCCTTGCAGCTCTTTATTCGTAAAACGGCACGTTGCAATCGTCTGCCCGACTATGTGGTGGTCGAGGGGCCGCTGGCTGGGGGGCATTTGGGCTTTGGGCTGGATTGGGCCAAGTACGATCTGGCGACCATCATGGCCGAGATAAAGGCCTGGATGCAGGCAGAAAAACTCAATATCCCGTTGATCCCGGCGGGCGGCATTTTTACCGGCAGCGATGCGACGGCCTTTCTTGAAAATGGCGCATCCGCCGTGCAGGTAGCGACACGTTTTACCGTGGCCAAGGAGTGCGGTCTGCCGGAAGACGTGCAACAGGAATATTTCAAGGCCAGTGAAGACCAGATTGAGGTTAACATGGTTTCGCCGACCGGTTACCCGATGCGCATGCTTAGCAACAGCCCGGCCATTGGCGACGGTATTCGTCCCAACTGCGAGGCCTACGGCTATCTCCTCGACGCCAATGGCGGTTGCTCCTACATCAACTCGTACAACCGCGAACTGGAAGCGAATCCTGGTGCCAAGCGTCTTTCGGTAATGGACAAGACTTGTCTTTGTACGCAGATGCGTAACTTTGATCTGTGGACTTGCGGGCATTACACGTATCGACTCAAGGATACGACGCGCAAGCTGGAGGATGGCAGCTATCAGTTGCTCAGCGCCGAGCATATCTTCCAAGATTATCAGTACAGTACCGACAACAAGATCGCTTTGCCTGATTGATTCTTGCTTGGTTGACCGTGGCAATCGATGCTGATTTGCCTATTTTTTATGTAGTGTTTTATTCGGCAATTGTGCTGAGCAGGGATAACGTTTTGGCAAAACCAAACTACTCGTTCGAAAAGCGGCAGAGAGATCTGGAAAAAAAGAGAAAACAGGAAGAAAAACGTCAGCGAAAACTTGCGGGTAAAGCCGACGGTGCCGGCGATGGTGAGCCGTTACCAGGTGATGGCGAAGCTTCAGCTGATGTCGCTCCAGGTAAGGCAGAAACCTGATCGATCCAGGGTGGTTTCCCTCCGGAGTGTGTTTGCTGAGGGGCGGAAGGTGTTTGTGTGATGGACGCGTTGTCGCCGCCTAACGGATAATCGCTTCCTTTGCAGAGTTTGCCGAGAGACATCATTTATGCTCAGCTATCGCCATGCCTTTCACGCCGGCAATCATGCCGATGTGCTCAAGCACCTCGTTCTCATCCAGCTGACCCGCTATCTGGGTCAAAAGGACAAGCCTTTCTCGTATATCGATACGCACGCCGGAGCTGGCGCGTATGCACTCGACTCGGGCTATGCCGTAAAGTTGGCCGAGTACAAGGAAGGGATCGGTCGTCTTTGGACGCGTAATGATCTGCCGCCTGCTGTGGCGGATTACGTCGATCTGGTGCGCAAGATGAACCCGGATAGCCGTTTGCAGGCCTATCCCGGTTCGCCGTTCTTTGCCTTGTGGACGATGCGCGAGCAGGATCGTTTGCGCCTCTTTGAGTTGCACAGCAAGGATGCTCGGCTGCTTGGCGAGAATTTTCAGGACGCCGGGAAACGCGTCATTGTTGAATCCACTGACGGCTTCGCAGGCCTCAAGGCGCTACTACCGCCACCGTCGCGGCGGGCGCTGGTCTTGATCGACCCTTCCTACGAAGAGAAACAGGATTACGAGCGGGTGTTCCACGCCTTGAAGGAGTCGCTGACGCGCTTTCCAGGTGGAACCTATGCGTTGTGGTACCCGCAACTCACCCGTCTTGATGCGCATGAGTTGCCGCAGCGCTTGAAGCGCCTGCCGGCCAAGAGCTGGCTACACGTTGCTTTGCGGGTCAATGAGCCGGCCAAGGACGGTTTTGGCATGCACGGCAGCGGCATGTTTGTCCTGAATCCGCCATGGACGTTGCACGCGACGTTGGCAGAAGTGATGCCTTATCTGGTGGACGTGTTGGGCATTGATGGGGGCGCCGGTTATACGCTGGAGCAGCAGGAAGGTTAGTCCTAAAAACCGCAGTTCAAACCACAACGCCACAACGGGCACAACGAAAAGACAGAGTTTTTGAGTCTTTTTACTGCACAGCACTTAGGTGTGTTGTGAACAACACCTAATTCACTGTTCTTGCGTTATTTTCGTTTTGTGTGCGTGGTCAACCATTTTTGATAGCTTGATTGGTGATACGGTCGAAAAACCGAGGGAACTTCAGAATAACTACTCCCTTGAAGTTCATGAAAAAGTGCACTCGTCCATCTGTTTTTTTTCTGCGTTGAAACTTCGTTTTTGCTTCGCTCCATCAATTCCGACAGGCTGCTAGTGAGGCTATCTTAGGCTTTTTTGCCTTTTCGCGACTTCTCGGCGGGATTGCGCTATTGTCTTTTGTCCGGGTCTTGCCGATAGAAGCGGCTGAGGAGGGTATAGAGTTCTGAATACTCTTTCTTGAGAAGCTCGGGTATTTCGAAGAAAGTTTCGCTCATTACGGCGAAGAATTCGGCAGGGCTTTCGGCGGCGTATGGGTCGAGGAGGGGGGCTTGGCCGCGTTGTTCTGCCTCATCGACTTGTTGGCAAAAGTCATCGTAGGCGGCCAGTAGGGTTTCTTCCCAGACTTGCGGTGTCAGTCCGGGCGGGAGTGGCGGCAGACCGTCGGCGTCGCCGTTGAGCATGTCGAGTTTGTGGGCAAATTCGTGGATGACCACGTTGTAGCCCGTTCCGGCCATTTGTGCATCATTCCATGAGATAAGCACGGGGCCGCCTTCCCAGGCTTCGCCGGAAGCGATGTCGTCGAATTCATGGACGACGCCGAATTCGTCTTCGCTGACGCGTGGGATGATGAACTCATCGGGATAGACGACGATGCCGACCCAGCCGCGATAGCAGCGCAAGCCGAGATTGAGAATCGGCAGGCAGGCTTGTACGGCAATCGATACGCACATGGCGTCGGTGAGCTCCAGGCCGCCAGCGCTGGAAAATTCCTTTTCGGCGAGAAAGTCTTCGCTCAGTTGTTTGAGGCGCGATCTTTCATCGGCGTTCAGCCGGTCGAGGAAGAGCAGGGTGGCGAGGGTCTGTTGCCAGAGATCCTCGGGCAATGGCGAGGTTTTATAACTTCCGAGCAGCCATTTGATGAGCTTTGTGAGCGCCATGTGCTTTGTGCATCATTGGGAAAATTGCAGTTAAGCACGGCAGACACAGCGGCCACGGCGAAAACCGTTACACGTGGAGTTCGCTGACTGTTCGCCAAGAAGCGACGAGTAAATGCTAAAAACTAAGTTTTTCGCCGTGCTTAAGCAAGTTTTTTAAGGATCAAGCGGCATTATAAGCGACAGTTCTGGCGGCCAAGGAGCGAGGTCTACGGCAAAGGGTATAATTACGCCATGGTATCCGTTGTCCATTCTGTCGCCGCTCAGAGCGACTTCGAACATTCCCTGAAAACCTTGTGCGAGGGACTTTCCGACCTTGAGAAGGAGAAGATTCGCCTTGCGGCTGAGTTCGCGCAGTCGGTTTATGGCGATCTCAAGCTAGGTAGCGGCGAAGGTGTGTGGCACCACGCGCTCGGGATGGCACTCATTCTGGTCGGGCTGAAGTTGGACGTCGATTGTCGCCTGGCGGCGCTGCTGTTTGCTGTGCCGAGTTACAACGAGCATGGCATTACGCACATTGACCAGCGTTTCGGAGCGGCCGTGTCGCATCTGGTCGGCGGCGTCTCGCGTTTGAATCGTATGCGCCCGATTACGCGCGGTTTCGCCGTCCATGCTGACGAAAACGGAGCAAGCGATCCGGTTGAGATGAAGGCGCAGGTGGAGATTCTGCGCAAGATGTTCCTGGCCGTGGTCGAGGATATTCGCGTCGTTTTGCTACGGTTGGCTTCGCGCACGCAGACGCTGCGCCATTATGCGGTCGAGGCCGATGCGTTGAGCGTGCATGTGGCGCGCGAGACCCTGGAACTGTATTCGCCACTGGCTAACCGGCTCGGTGTGTGGGAGCTGAAGTGGGAGCTTGAAGATTTATCGTTTCGCTTCCTGCACCCGGATATTTATAAAAAGATCGCCAAACAGCTTGATGAAAAACGTGGCGAGCGCGAGCAGTTCATCACCGATGCCGTTGCCCGTTTGAAGCAAGAGTTGGCGACGGTCGGCATTGTCAATGCCGATATATATGGACGACCGAAGCATATTTACAGCATCTGGAACAAGATGCGGAAAAAGGAAGTCGAATTTTCTGAAGTCTATGATGTGCGCGCCTTGCGCGTTGTCGTCGATGAGGTGAAGGACTGCTATACGGCGCTTGGCATCGTGCACAATATGTGGTCGCCGATCTCCAAGGAGTTTGATGACTATATTTCGAACCCAAAAGGCAATGATTACCGCTCGCTGCATACGGCGGTGCATTGTCTCGACGGGCGATCGCTCGAGGTGCAGATCCGTACGCACGAGATGCACAAGCATGCAGAACTTGGCGTAGCGGCCCACTGGCGCTATAAAGAGGGTAGCAACAAGCACTCTCCAGACGGCAGTTACGACGACAAGATCGCATGGCTGCGCCAGCTATTGACCTGGAAGGACGAAGTTTCCGATTCGTCGGACTGGGTGAAACACTACAAGGAAGCCGCGCTCGACGAAACGATTTACGTCATGACGCCGCAAGGGCGCGTGGTCGATTTGCCGCGCGGTGCAACCCCAGTTGATTTCGCCTACCGTGTACATACCGATCTGGGCCACCGCTGCCGCGGTGCCAAGGTAGATGGCGCGCTGGTAACCCTTAACACGCAGTTGGAGACCGGGCAGCGCGTCGAGATCGTTGCTGCCAAGCAGGGTGGGCCATCGCGCGACTGGCTCAATGTCTCGCTCGGTTACCTGTTGACGCATCGGGCGCGTTCCAAGGCGCGGCAGTGGTTTGCCGGTCTGGCGCTGGAGCAGTCGATCGCCGACGGGCGCGCCATCGTTACGCGGGAACTGCAGCGCATGGGCGAGACCAGTATCAAGCTCGATGATCTGGCTGCAAAACTGGGCTTTGCCAAGAGTGACGACCTGTTTATCGCGGTTGCGCGGGCCGAATTGACGGTGCGACAACTTCAGGTTGCAGTGCGCGGTGTCGATGTGCTGCCGGATGAGGCGCTTTTTGCTGAGCCGACGGTAAAAAAACACAAGGCAAGCGATGTTTCTGAAAAAGGTATCCTCATCGTCGGCGTCGATAAGTTGCTGACCCAGTTGGCTGGTTGCTGCAAGCCGGCGCCGCCTGATCCGATTGTCGGGTTTGTGACGCGTGGAAAAGGCGTTTCGGTTCATCGCGTTGATTGCTCCAATTTCGCCAACATGGAGGCAATGAACCCGGAGCGGGTGATCGAGACCGAGTGGGGAAGCCAGGCCGAAGGCGTTTTTGCCGTCGATATTGTCGTTGATGCGAATGATCGCCAGGGGCTGCTGCGCGATGTGTCCGAAGTCTTTACGCGCGAAAAGCTCAACGTGATCGCCGTCAGTACCCAGTCAAAGGGCGGCTCGGCGCATATGAAATTCACCACCGAGATCAGCAATATCGGCCAGCTTGGCCGCACGCTGGGGCAACTGCACGAGGTTGAAGGGGTCGTCGGCGCACGCCGTGCCTGATTTCATTGCCCGATTGGCCGTGAATGCTTGGTTGACGGGGAAAAAGCGAACCACCAAGTTCACCAAGGCAGTACCAAGCTTGCTCGCTGCCTCCTTGGTGGAACTTTGTGTCCTTTGTGGTGAGACATTTTTACTGGTGTTTCACAATGACTGGCATGCTACGGTTTGAGCAGTTCGACCAGCTCGCTTTGCGCGCAGCGCGGTTTGCTGCGCGAGCCACGGCGTGGATGATAGCTGCCGTTGGCGTCCATATCCCAGGCTTGCACGTTGTCGGTCAGGTAGATTTGCAAGCCTTCCGTGATGACCCGGCGTTTGAGTTTCTTGTCGAGGATCGGGAAGGCGAGTTCGATACGGCGGAAGAAGTTCCGCTCCATCCAGTCGGCACTTGAAAGGTAAACCCGCTCTTCGCCGCCGGCATAAAAGTAGAACACGCGGTGGTGCTCAAGCAGCCGCCCGATGATTGAACGGACCTTAATGTTCTCCGACAAGCCCTTGATTCCCGGGCGCAAGGCGCAGACGCCACGTACGATCAGGTCGATTTTTACGCCGGCTTGTGACGCTTCGTAGAGAGCGATGATGGTTTCTGGTTCGAGCAGTGAATTCATTTTGGCGATGATGCGCGAACGCTTGCCAGCTCGGGCCGAGGCGGTTTCGTAGCGGATGGCGGCCAGCATATTCTGGTGCAGGGAAAAAGGCGCCTGCCAGAGATGCTTTAGCGCTTGCGCCCGGCCTAATCCAGTGAGTTGCTTGAATACTTCGTTGACGTCGATGCCGATTTCTTCGTTGCAGGTCAGTAAACCGAAATCGGAGTAGAGGCGGGCGGTCCTTGGGTGGTAATTGCCGGTGCCAAGATGCACATAGCGACGCAGCAGACTACCTGATTTCCCTTCTTCACGGCGAACGATCATCAGCATTTTGGCGTGCGTCTTGTAGCCGACAACGCCATAGACGACATGCGCGCCAACTTCTTCCAATTTGGTCGCCCAGCCGATATTGGCTTCCTCGTCAAAGCGAGCCATCAGCTCGACGACAACGGTGACTTCCTTGCCATTTTGCGCGGCGCGCAGCAAGGATTGCATCAGCACCGAGTCCGTCCCGGTGCGGTAAACCGTCATCTTGATGGCCACAACCTGAGAGTCATTTGCCGCCTGATCGAGCAGTTCGATAACCGGTGTAAAGCTTTGGTAGGGATGGTGGAGGAGGATGTCGCCGGCGTGAATGGCGTCAAAGAAATTGTGGTTTTTTTGCAGCGATTTCGGCGTACCTGGGTAAAAGCACTCGAATTTGAGATCGTCGCGCTGAACCCAATCAGGTACCTGCATCAGACGTACCAGATTGACCGGGCCAACCACACGATAGAGATCAGACTCCTTCAAGCCAAATTGCGAGAGGAGGAAGTCGGCCATGATCTCCGAGCAGTTGTCGGCAACCTCTAGCCGCACGCCATCGCCAAAGTGCCGTTGCGGCAGTTCCCCCTGGATTTTCGCGCGCAGGTTTTTCACCTCTTCTTCATCGACGAACAGATCGCTGTTGCGGGTGACGCGGAATTGATAACAACCGAGAACGTTCATGCCGGAAAAAAGCTCGCCGACGAACGCGTGCAGAACCGAGGAGAAAAACACAAAGCCATACTCGCAATCGCAGAGCTCCTGCGGCAGACGAATGACGCGAGGCAAAACTCGTGGCGCCTGCACGATGGCCGCTCCTGAACTACGCCCAAAGGCGTCCTTGCCCTCAAGCTCAACGGCGAAATTGAGGCTCTTGTTCAGCACGCGCGGAAAAGGATGGGATGGGTCTAGCCCGATAGGGGTGAGAACCGGCATGACGTCACGGAGAAAGTATTCCCTGATCCATTGGTGCTGAGCTTCGGTCCAGTCGGTCCGGCGGATGAAAGAAACCCCTTGAGCGGCGAGTTTTGGCAGGATTTCGTTATTGAGCAGAGCATATTGTTCTTCAACCAGCGCATGCGCTTCATCGCTCACCAACTGGTATGCAGTACGCGCCGTCAGCCCGTCGGAAGTGACGACCAACGAGTTCAGCTTGATCTGTTCCTTAAGACCGGCAACCCGAATTTCAAAAAACTCGTCGAGATTACTGCTGACAATGCAAAGAAAGCGCAGCCGTTCGAGTAATGGCGTACGTGGGTTCTTGGCTTGGGCGAGTACGCGACGGTTAAACGCCAGGATTCCCAGTTCGCGATTGAGAAAGTTCTCGGTCGGGAAGTGTGTGGCACTTGCATGTATGGTGTCGATACGATTACTCATGGCTTTGTTGGGTCCATTGGATGCGTGGCGCAACTGAGGAAATTGGGGCTGTGCGCAGGTATTGCAGAGGTTGGTGTTAGCGTATATTGCCTTCTAGTGATTGTAATAATCAAGGGTTTAGCGCCTATTGTTCTGAAAGCGTTCCTTGGGGATGGTGTAGGTGGCATTCGCTATCGCATTGACGATGAGTTTCGGATCGACTCTATTTTTCAAAGAAATCGCTTTTCAAGACTTGACTTGTTCACAAAAAGCTGTGTGCGGTCAGTTTCTCAGCCAGAAAAAACACGTTAGCGAAATCCAATTCGCTAAAATTGTACTAGGCTATATAAAACAAAGACTTATTAATGCGCTTAAGTTTGTTGCAAAGTGACTTAAATCCTTTGTCGGTGGGCTTTTAGTTAGCTATTACAGGTTTTTTTCACAGACTTATCCACAGAAAATGTGGACAAGTTCAAGCGATCCAAACGGATGATGACATTAAGCCTACAAGTTAATGTGATTTATTAACATTCGCCTGTTTTTGGGCGATTCAACAATGGCTGGTCGCGTTGTGTGCTTGCGCATGGAGTTTGTCCGAGCATGATCTCACGCTGATAGGTGGCGTATAGCGGAAGCGGTTTGGGGTGTCTATTTGTGAATGCCGACTCAGTTGTTATTGGCCGCGCCGTTTCCTGATTTGCCTGCCTGAATGGCTCGCACTAGCGTATCTAGTACCTTGGCGGAGTTGAAGGGTTTTATGATGAAGCCGCCAGCGCCACCCTGAATGGATTCCTTGACGTTTTCAACGCTCGGATTACCGGTGATCATGATTACGATGATTTCCGGGTGTTTCGCTTTGATAGCTTGCAAGGCTTCTAGTCCACCCATTTCGGGCATCATCACGTCAAGAAATACAATATCCGGCTTTGATTTCGCGATGAATTCAAGAGCAATTATCCCATTCCTGGCTTCGCCGATAATCTGGTAGGCATCGCTACGCAGAATTCCGCGCAGCAGGGTTCTCATTAGGTCGTTGTCATCGACAATCAGAATGGTCCGAGGTGCAGTGGGCATAATATGTCATCAGTCTTATTCGGGGTCGAGTGAGCTTGTCTGGAATACGCGGTTTCGTCCAGCGTTTTTTGCTTTGTACAGCGCACGATCGGCTGCGCCGACAATGTCTTGAGGATTGGTTTCCGGCATGGCTACGGCGGAGGCGACGCCGAAACTTGCTGTGACATGACCGACGGGAGAGCCGGGGTGCTCAAGAGCTAGATCGTTGACCGCTTTGCGCATCTGCGCGGCAACATGCGAGGCGCCCGATAATGATGTTCCAGGGAGAACGGCTACGAATTCCTCACCACCATAGCGAGCCAGCAGATCTCCGCCTCGATCCATGGTGGAGGTTAGGGCTTGTGCAACTTTGCATAGACATTCGTCACCGGCCTGGTGGCCAAAGGTGTCGTTATACAGCTTGAAGAAGTCGATATCACACATCAGGATGGCCAATTCGTCACCTTGACGCATGGCCCGGCGCCATTCACGATCCAGAACTTCGTCAAAATGACGGCGATTGGGAATGCCGGTGAGGCCATCGAGTGACGTCAGACGCTTTAATTCCTGGTTCGCTGAGTCGAGTTTACGAGTTAGAACGAGCAGAGATTGACGCATCTGAATAATGCGTTGCATGGCGCGCATCTTGGCAGCCAGTACGACTTCGCTGATCGGCTTGAGAAGATAATCGTCGCCACCGGCGGCTATGCCTTCTTCAATATCCTTATCCTTGTTCAGAGAGCTTAGAAAGATGATTGGTGTCCAGTCGCCAGGTGATTCCATTTGACGAATCTGGCGTGCTACTTCGAACCCGTCAAGGTCGGGCAGGATGATGTCGAGCAAGACCAGATCCGGGCGCTCTTTCAGGAAGAGATCGATTCCGACGGCTCCCGTCTCTGCCGGAATGGGCGTGAAACGCATCTTCTCGATATGCGTGCAAAGTAGTTTCAGCGTGCTTCTGCTGTCTTCGATCACAAGGGTTTTCATCTTCTTCCCTTAAGAAAATGGTCGTTGTTATTTTTGTATTTTAGCTCGATTGCAGGAAACGCGCCCTGCTGTTATCGGCAAAGCTGCGCATCAATGCAAGCGTTGCTATTTGAATCTGGTGTTCATGATAAATTCGCTATTCCAGTAAGAGAATAGGGGCGGGTGGTCATGATCGATAAGGTGAAACTTCAGACGGTATTGCATTCCCCGAAAACAAGGAAATATGGCTTGCGCTTTCTCGTTGCGTTCGTACTTGTCGGGGTTGTCGGATTTTTTGTCCTGCCGCCCTTGCTCAAGTCGGTATTGCTTGATCAACTGAGTGAAGCTTTGCATCGGCCTGTTGCGCTCAAGAGCGTCAGTATTAATCCCTACGCTTTGTCGGTAACTTTGGAAGGCTTCTCCGTTCAGGAGCCGGAGGGCGGCGAGCAGTTTGTCGGTTTTGATAGCCTTTATTTGAACCTTGAGGCTGCATCTATTTTTCGGTTCGCTCCGGTATTGCGTGAAGTTCGTCTGGTAAATCCTAAGATTAGGGTCGTTCGTTTGTCGGGCAACCGCTATAACTTCACTGACTTGCTTGACGAATTTCTGGCCAAGCCAGAGAACAATGATCCGACGCCCTCGTTTTCGCTCAATAACATCCAGGTCACGGGCGGAAACCTCGAATTTGATGATCGCCCGGTTAGCGAAAAGCATATCGTTAGCGATATCAATCTGACGGTGCCTTTTGTATCGAGTATGGCGTATGCCACCGAAAGTTTTGTTGAGCCGGCTTTTTCAGCGCACGTCAATGGCGCGCCGATGCATATCAAGGGGAAGAGCAAGCCGTTTGCCGATTCGCTGGAAAGTGAAATCGCGCTGGATTTGGCGGATTTGCAGGTGGCCCAATACTTTGACTATTCGCCGATAAAGCTCCCCATCAAGGTGCTCTCCGGGGCGCTTGATACCAACATCAAGCTGGTGTTTCGCCAGGAAAAAGAAGTGCCTTCTACTCTTATCTTGTCGGGTGGCGTAGTGCTTGGCGGTCTGAAGGTCGATGACCTGTCCGGCGCGCCGTTGCTGGCATTCAAGAAGGTCGAGTTGGCAATCGGTTCAGCCGATTTGCTCAATCGCAAGTTCGTCGTTGACCGTTTTGCGGTGGATTCGCCGGAAATCCATGCCCGGGTTAGCAGGCAGGGCGACATCAATTGGCTTGAGTATTTTCGTAAGGAGTTGGCGGACAGTAAGCAGGCGGCAAGTACCGCGAAAAAGCCGGAAGTTTCGGCGGCGATTGAGTGGTCGCTCGGTGAGGCCAGTGTGGCCGACGGTGCCGTGCATTGGCTCGACGAATCGCATGGCAAGCCATTAAATGCAAGCATGGAAGCGATTGAACTGGGACTCAGCAATCTCACCAACAAGGCCGGTCAAACAGCAGCGTTTGATGTGTCTTGGCGTTTGCTGGCCCAAGAGTGGTTGAAGGTCGATCATTTTGCTGTAAAAGGCGGGTTGCTTGATCTGGCCAAGCGTGAGGTGTCTGTAAAAGAGGTGCTGGCCAAAGGCGCGCAGAGCCTGTTCCGTCGAAATGCAGATGGCAAGATCGATTGGCTACAAACGCCTGCACTGCGTATTGTCGAGGCATCGCAGAATGATGCTTCAGTGCCGTGGAAGCTGAGCGTTGGTAAGTTTGTTGGCGACGAAATCGGGCTGCGTTTTGAAGACAAGGCCGTTTCGCCGGCGGCGATTCAGACCATTGATGGGCTCGGATTCGTTGCCGAGAATCTGTCGACCGAGACGGGGCAGACGGCAAAGCTGGCGGCTCATTTCAAAGTAAACCGCAGGGGCGAAGTTGCGGTGGGCGGAACGATCGCCCCGTTCCCGTTAGCGGCCAATCTGGATCTCGATATCAAGACGCTCGAGTTGCTCCCACTACAACCTTATTTTGCGGAAAAACTCAATATTGCCGTAACCAAAGGAGTGGTGACGGTGGGTGGAAATCTGCAGTTGAGTCAGGAGAAGCCAAGCAAAGCGAACAAAGCAGGAAAGCCTGGCAAAGTAGATGCTTCTCACGGATTGACGGGCGGCTTTACCGGGCAGGTGACAATTGGCGATTTTTATGCCGTCGATAAGCTCAATTCGGCGGATTTTCTGCATTGGAAGTCGCTCTTTTTCGGCAAGGTTGATGCGCGTATGGGGCCGGATTCGCTGGCCGTTGGCGAGATCGCGCTCTCCGACTTTTTTGCGCGAGTAATTATCAGCCCCGAGGGGAAGCTCAATTTACTGCAAATTGTACGCAAGGACGATGCGCCTCCGCTCGCCGTGGTTCCCCTGTTGGCGGATCAAGCAGTAAAAGCCAAGGCTGTTCCGGAAAAAACTGTTGCGACAGCACCGGCAGAAGGAACAGCTCTTGCCCCCGTCGTACCGCAAGGCAAACCGACGATGCCGATCAAAATCGGCAAGATAACCTTGCAAGGGGGAAATGTCAGGTTTTCCGACAACTTCGTTAAACCCAACTATACGGCGAATCTGAAACGCGTCGTCGGCCGGGTTTCCGGCTTGTCGTCGGAGCCGGGCACGGTCGCAAACCTTGAGTTACGAGGCAATTACGACAACGTCTCGCCGCTGAACGTGACAGCACAGATCAATCCGCTCTCAGCTAATCCCTATCTCGATCTACAGGCAGAGGTAAAGGGTATTGAACTCACCTCGTTTTCCTCCTATTCCGGTAAATACGCTGGCTATATGATCGAGAAGGGCAAGCTGTCGCTGTTCGTGAAGTACAAGATAGAAAATAGTCAACTGGCCGCAGAGAACCGTGTGTTCATCGACCAGCTGACTTTTGGTGATCGCGTTGATAGCCCGGATGCGACCGGTTTGCCGGTAAGTCTGGCGGTTGCCTTGCTGAAGAACCGGAATGGGGAAATTGACCTGAACTTGCCCATTTCAGGCTCGCTGAATGATCCGCAATTTAGTATTGGCGGCTTGGTCGTCAAGGTTATTGTCAATCTCTTCGTCAAGGCCGTGACTTCTCCCTTTGCCTTGATCGGTTCACTGTTTGGCGGTGGGGAAGAGTTGTCGAACGTTGAGTTTGATTACGGGCGCGCGGCGATTGGTCCGGAGGCGGAAAAACGTCTGGATAGCCTGAGCAGGGCGTTGATTGATCGCCCGTCGCTGAATCTTGAGGTAGAAGGGCGCGTTGATTTCGAACATGATCGTGAAGGATTGAAGAAAGCGCGTATCGACCGTAAAGTAAGAGCGTTAAAGCGGGAAGACTTGACCAAAAAAGGGGTAGAGAGTGAGGATGCCGAGAAGGTTGTGGTCAGCGATGAGGAGTATCCAGTGCTTCTTGAACGCGTTTATAAGGCGGAAAAGTTTCCCAAGCCGCGCAACATGATCGGCTTGGTGAAAAGCCTGCCGGTTGATGAGATGGAGAAGCTGATCGTTACCAATTCAGTCGTTGATGACGAGGATTTGCTTGCCCTTGGCGAGCGTCGTGCGAAAGCGGTGCGTGACTGGATGGTCGCTCATCAGGTTCCCGTCGAGCGGGTTTTCTTGCTGCCGACAAAACTGGGAGAAGACGCGAAGCCGGGGAGTGAACAGAAACTGAAAAGCAGTCGGGTTGATTTCACCCTTAAGTAAGTTTCAAGGGGTCGATAAGCAGGGTTGGAGATAAAGGGTAAGCATGAGTGAATTGTTGCTGTACGGGCTCGTCGCCATGGGCGCCGGTGTTTTGCTATTGCAGCTTGTTTTGTTGCAGCGCAGCGGACGAAAGGACGATTCGCTTGAGCCCGGCTTTAGTGCTCTGCAAAGCGGACTGGAACGAGTCGAGCGCGAATTGCGGCAAGAAATGGCCAGAGCTCGGCAAGAATCTGCCACCGCCGCTCGTGGCGACCGTGAGGAGCAAGCGCAGTCGCTGGATCGGCTGACCAAAGCACTTTCGGCTCAGGTCGGGCAATTAGGTACCTTGCAGGGGCAGCAACTCGAAGCGTTTGCCGCGCAACTGGCGCGCCTCACGCAGAGTAACGAGCAGCGTTTTGAGCAATTGCGTCTGTCGATTGAAGCGCGTTTGGGGGCCATGCAGGCTGACAACGCGAGCAAGCTTGAAGAGATGCGCAAGACGGTCGATGAAAAGCTGCACGCAACGCTGGAACAGCGCCTTGGCGACTCCTTCAAGCTGGTCAGTGAACGGCTCGAGCTGGTGCATAAAGGACTGGGCGAAATGCAGACGCTGGCGGCGGGTGTCGGTGACCTGAAAAAAGTGCTGACCAACGTCAAAACGCGCGGTACCTGGGGCGAAGTGCAACTCGAAGCCTTGCTCGATCAGGTGCTGACTGCCGAGCAATACGAGAAGAACGTCATAACCCGGCCAAACAGCAATGAGCGCGTTGAGTTTGCCATCCGCTTGCCGGGGCGCGAGATGGGTGGCAGCGACAAGCAGCCGGTGTGGCTGCCGATCGACGCCAAGTTCCCGATGGAGGACTATCAGCGCTTAATTGAGGCGCAAGAGCGCGCCGATCCTGTGGCGGTCGAGCTGGCAGCCAAAGCGCTGGAACTGCGCCTGCGCCTCGAAGCTAAAACGATCCGCGATAAGTACGTTGAGCCGCCGTTCACCACCGATTTTGCCATCCTCTACCTGCCGACCGAAGGTCTGTATGCCGAAGCTTTGCGCCGCTCCGGCCTGGCCGACGGCCTGCAGCGGGATTTTCGCATCAGCATCGCCGGCCCGACCACGCTGGCGGCTTTGCTAAACAGCCTGCAAATGGGCTTCCGCACACTCGCCATTGAGAAGCGCTCGTCGGAAGTATGGGGCGTTCTTGGCGCGATCAAGACCGAGTTCGGCAAGTTCGGCGAAGCGCTTGATGCGACACGCAAGAAGCTTGAGCAAGCGACCAAGAGCATCGAATCGGCCGGTGTGCGGACGCGTCAGATTGAGCGCAAGCTGAAAGGCGTCGAAGCGTTACCGACTGCTGAAGCGCAGGCGCGCCTCGGGGCGTTGGAGGAAATCGAGGCGGTTGAAGACGACGTTTGAGTCCTATTTGTCGTGAAAACCACACAGCTCGAAGCCGCGTTTCTCGCCACTACCTATCGGGTGGAAACGCCTGGTGCTCGCTTTGATCTGCGAATCGGGTTGCCTGATCAGGCGTTTGAGGCTTTTTTGAACCAGCAGGGTGCTTCAAGCTGGGGCATTGTCACTGCCTGTAATCCTTTCGGAGAGCCGACTCTTGAAGAGAATGCGCAGCGTCATGCAGCGCTGCTGGCAAGAATCACTGCGCTTGGTTTACGCTATTTTTCGGCAAGTAATCATGCCGATTCCGGCAAGTGGGCCGTAGAACCGGGCTTCTGTGTGCTCGATGCAAGTGAGGATGAGTTATGCCGATTGGCCGCCGGTTTTGGGCAGGCGGCCATCGTTTTTGGGCAAGTCCGGAAGGGCGGCGGGCAGCTCGTTTGGCTTGGGAATCAATAAGAACGCCGCTTAAATCCAGCTAATCATCCCGTAGTTTTTCTTGCCGCGCTTGAGCAGAGTGAAGCGGCCAAAAAGCTGTTCTTCTGCGCTGAACTGGTGCTCCAGTGCGTCGGCCTTCTGGCCATTGATGCTTACGCTGCCGCTCTGGATAAAGGTACGGGCTTCGGATTTCGATTTGGCCAGGCCGGAGGTGACCAAGGCGTCGATTAGGTTCTTCACGGATTTTTCGAGCTGTACGCCAGGCATGCCATCTTGCGCCAGTTGTTCGAGATCGGATTCGGTCAGGCTGCTCAGGCTGCCCGAAAACAGGCTAAGACTAATGCGCTGAGCTGCTTCCAGCGCTGCTTTGCCGTGCACCAGTTCGGTTGCATTCTCGGCGAGAATGCGCTGGGCTTCGGGCTTTGTTCCGCTCGATTTGTCTGCCGCTTCAATCGCAGCGATTTCCTGCACGGACAGGAAGGTAAAGTAGTTCAAAAATTTATAGACGTCGGCGTCGGCGGTGTTCAGCCAGAACTGGTAGAAAGCGTAAGGTGAGGTTTTCTTCGCGTCGAGCCAGATGGCACCGGACTCGGTCTTGCCAAATTTGGTGCCATCGGCCTTGGCGACCAGCGGCAGCGTCAGTGCATGGACGTGTTTGTGGTGGATGCGGCGGGTAAGGTCGATACCGGCTGTGATGTTGCCCCATTGGTCAGAGCCGCCGATCTGCAACTGGCAGTTGAAGCGTTTGTTCAGCTCAGCAAAATCGTAGCCTTGCAACAGGCTGTAGGAAAACTCGGTGTAGGAAATGCCTTGTTCGTCGCGGCTGATGCGCTGTTGCACCGATTCCTTCTTGATCATCGCATTGACCGAGAAGTGTTTGCCGATGTCGCGCAAAAACTCCAGCGCGCCCATGCCGCCGAACCAGTCGTAGTTGTTGGCCATGATCGCCGCGTTCGGGCCGTCAAAGTCGAGGAAAGGCGATACCTGACCGCGGATTTTATCGACCCAGCCGGCGATGACGTCCGGTGTGTTGAGCTTGCGTTCGTTGGCCTTGAAACTCGGGTCGCCAATCATCCCGGTTGCGCCGCCGACGAGTGCAATTGGCTTGTGTCCGGCCATCTGAAAGCGCTTGAGCAGGAGCACCGGCACCAGATGCCCGAGGTGCAGGCTGTCCGCCGTTGGGTCGAAGCCGCAATATAGAGTGACGGATTCCTTGGCCAGCAGCTCGTCGAGCGCTTTTACATCGGTGGTTTGAGCAATCAGGCCGCGATCTTGCAGGTCCTGGACAAGGGGTGATTGAAACATTTGGTTGTTCTCCACGCAGGCGATGTAGCTATCGTACATATTGGTAAAAGGCGAATTGTAGCAGGCAGGTGCCCGAGTCGTCTTTTAACGGCACTATTGCCTGTCCACGTTGAGTTCTGTGTTGGACTTGCGTGCTGTTCGCGAAGAGGCTTCTACCGGCCTCGTCGATGTTTTGTGCGATAAGCAATAATTTATGGTCGGAATATCTTGCGTAATGGTCGGATTATGGCAAAATCTGCGCGGATGATTTTGTTAATGTAATCTTTACTTCTTGGATTGGAGATTGAGCAATGGCAGAAAATGCGATTTCGTTGGATGGGCTGTCGGTTTCTGATTTGGCCGCGCTTCAGGCAAAAATTGCCGAGCAGATTAAAGCAAGGAAAGAAGAATCCAAGCAGGAAGCCAAGGATAAGATTCTCTCTATTCTAGCCGAATACTCTTTTTCGATGGCCGACCTCTTCCCTTTGCAAAAGGGGGGGCAAGAGGCAGGCGGCGTTCAAAAGAAAAAGGTTAAGGTTAAATACTCTGACGGTAACAATAACTGGACAGGGCGTGGCAAGAAGCCTCTGTGGGTAGTGGAGTTTCTCAGAACAGGTGGGGATTTGTCTTCGCTTGCGGTTTAGTAAACTAGTTTTAGTCGTGCGAAAGAGCCCCGAAAGGGGCTTTTTTCTTTTTCTATCGGACTTTTTTCGCGCACGATTAAATATTCGATAGCTTTCCCGGAGAGTATTTTGATCGGCCATTTGCCGATTTTTTTTATCGGGCGGGGATCACTTTTTTCCAGAATTGGCTCGTGTTCGTCTTTCGGTTAATCGGTTTTGGTTTGTTGAAGTCGATCAGCCAGAACTCCTTATCGGATTTGTCGCTTGAGCCGACACTGCCTATGCGGTGTATATCTTTGTCTTGTTGGAGGATTTATTTCGGCAGCCGCGAGGGAAAGTGGCCAAAAATCATCGTTGGTGCCTATCTGATGACTTGAAATCCCCGTTTCTGTCCCCAGTTAGCTTCCCGTTGTCGCATGCCTTGGCGTGCGCGGCTTTATCCGATCACTTCAACAAAATCACTTTAACGGAGTCTTTCAATGGGCGATAACAAGGAAACACTTGGCTTTCAGGCCGAAGTTAAACAGCTGCTGAATCTAATGATTCACTCGTTGTACAGCAACAAGGAAATCTTTCTGCGCGAACTGGTTTCTAATGCGTCGGACGCTTGCGACAAGCTGCGTTTCGAGGCACTGAACAATGTGGGCCTTTACGGCGATGATTCTGACCTGAAGATTCGTGTTTCCTTTGACAAGGCAGCGCGCACCATTACGATTTCCGACAACGGTATCGGCCTCTCGCGTGACGAAGCGGTCGAGCACCTCGGCACCATCGCCAAATCCGGTACGCGGGAGTTCTTCTCGGCGCTGACCGGCGATCAGGCCAAAGATGCACATCTGATCGGGCAGTTTGGCGTTGGCTTCTATTCACCGTATATGGTTGCCGACAAGGTGACGGTTGTTTCCCGTCGTGCCGGTGTTGAGGCCGGGCAGGCCGTCAAGTGGGAGTCCGCTGGCGAAGGCGAATTCACCGTCGAAATGGTTGAAAAGGCCGGTCGCGGTACTGACGTGACCTTGCATCTGCGCGAAGGCGAGGACGAATTCCTGTCGAGCTGGAAGCTGCGCCAGACGATCCGCAAATACTCCGACCACATTACCCTGCCCATCATCATGAAAAAAGAGCAGTGGGACGAGGAAAAGAAGGAGCAGGTCGTCACCGATGAGGACGAAACCGTCAACCAGGCATCGGCGTTGTGGGCGCGCCCCAAGTCGGAGATCAACGACGAGCAATACAAGGAATTCTACAAACATGTTGCGCACGACTTTGAAGACCCGCTGGCCTATGTTCACGCCAAGGTTGAAGGCAAGCAGGAATACACCCAGCTGCTCTACATTCCGCAACGCGCTCCCTTTGATATGTGGGACCGTAACGCGCGTCATGGCGTCAAGCTCTATGTGCGTCGCGTCTTTATCATGGATGATGCCGAGCAGTTGATGCCGGTTTACATGCGCTTTGTGCGCGGTATTGTCGATTCCAATAACCTGCCACTTAACGTTTCGCGCGAAATTTTGCAGGAGTCGCGCGATATCGAGACGATCCGTGGTGGTTGCGTGAAGAAAGTGCTCGGTCTGCTCGAAGGTATGGCCGACTCCGAAGACGCAGCAGAGAAGGAAAAATACGCGGCATTCTGGAAGGAGTTCGGTCGCGTTCTCAAGGAGGGCACTGGCGAAGACCACGCCAACAAGGATCGTATTGCCAAGCTGCTGCGCTTTGCTTCAACCCATGCCGATACGCCGGACGAGGTCGTTTCGCTGGCCGACTACGTGGCGCGCATGAAGGAAGGGCAGGAGAAGATCTACTACGTTACGGCCGAAACCTTTACCGCCGCGAAGAATAGTCCGCATCTTGAAATTTTCCGCAAGAAGGGCATCGAAGTGCTGCTGCTTTCCGAGCGCGTGGATGAGTGGGTTACCGGTAATCTGACTGAATTCGACGGCAAGCAATTACAGTCGGTGGCTAAGGGTGGGCTCGATCTCGGTAAGCTGGAAGACTCGGCCGACAAGGAAGAAACCGAGAAAGCCGCTGACGAATACAAGGAATTGCTCGAGAAGATCAAAGCCACGCTCGGTGAAAAGGTCAAGGATGTTCGTGTGACGCATCGCCTGACTGATTCGCCGTCCTGCCTCGTTGCCGACGAGCACGATCTGGGCGGCAATCTGGCGCGCATCCTCAAGGCTGCGGGGCAGAGCGCGCCGGAGTCGAAGCCGATTCTGGAGGTCAACCCCAAGCACCCCGCGGTGCAGCGCTTGAAATACGAAGAGTCGCGCTTTGACGACTGGGCCAATCTGTTGCTCGAGCAGGCGACGCTGGCTGAAGGCGGTTCGCTCGATGACCCTGCTGGCTTTGTTAAACGCATTAACGATCTGATGCTGGCGCTCTCAGCTGGGGGTAAGTAATGCTTGCGGGCAGGCCGCTGTCTGGTCTGCCAAAATCCGGTGAGCAGAGCGTTCTGCTCACCGGGCTGCCGCCGATTATCGATGCGGGCGTGGAAACGCTGATTTTGGGCAGTTTTCCATCGCCCGTTTCTCTTGCTGTCAGGCAGTATTATGCGCACCGGCAGAATCAGTTCTGGAGGGTGCTCGAAGCGCTGTTTGGCGAGCCGCTAGTGTCGCTGGAATATGCCGAGAAGCAAGGTCGCTTGCTGGACCATGGCGTCGGCGTATGGGATGTCTATCGCCGTTGCAGCCGGGTTGGTGCGCTCGATTCAGCCATTCACCAAGCCGAGCCAAATGACTTCGAGCAACTCAAGACCATTGCGCCGAGATTGCAGCGCGTTTGTTTTAATGGCAAGACCTCGGCGAAGTTCGAACGCTGGTTTGGCGATCAGAGCTATGTGACATGTGTTCTGCCGTCGACCAGTCCGGCCTATACATTAACCTTTGAACGCAAGCTTGAGTTGTGGCGTCAAGCCTTGTCGAGCAAGGCCGTTTCCTGCTGATCAATTCTTCGGCAAGAGGTTCTCGTGCAGACACTGACGGTGTTCCGAGCCAAGTTTGTCCTGGCAAAGCTCAGCTGTTTTTTTGTGCTGCTCACAGCGTGCCGGGTCGGCTGATTTTCTGCATTCTTTTTGCCGAGCTTGCTCTTGTCGGCATTGCTTATGTTCTTCGCCGGTTTTGCCCTTGCATGCGTTGTTTGCCTTTTTAGCCACTTTTCGCCCTTGGCACTGCGCCGTTTCTTTGTTTTGGCCGCACTTTGCCGCGGCCTGCGTTTTTTGCTGAGTGTGTTTGGCTTGTGGCGTGCTCGGTGAAACCGATGCGCTGGACTTGACCGATGGGTCTGTTTCGGCCAGCCCCGGCGCGCCCGGAACGCCCGCCGGGCCTAGTTGTGCGCTAGCGGGCAGGGCGATGAGCACGGCGGCTAGTGAAACAACGAACAGCAGGGCTTTCATGGGGTTCTCCGGTTCTAAAGGGCTAGGGGAAAAGTAGGGGAAGCTTGGGGAAAGGGGCGGCAACATGTGTAGTCAAGGGCTTTGTGCCGCGCATGCAATTGTAGCCTCACTTTATTCCGTTGTGTTGTATTGGAATTGAGCCCTTCATGTTTTGTCGGTTATAGTCACCAAAACTCTCATTGGATTGCCCCCTATGTCCGATCATAAGGCGAATACTGTGCCGGAACACCGCGTGACGGTGGCGGAAATACTTGGTTTGTTGGTCGATGACGGTCTTGTTCTCAAGCCTGACGCAGACGTGCTAATCGCGGAGAGCCGTTTGCGGCGTCAGGTCGCACATCCGCTGACAATCATTGCCGAGCAAAAGTGGAAATCTCAGCTGCCGCCGCATAGGCCGTTGGCGCTCGATGATCTGACCGAGTGGTTTGCCAGTAAGGTTGGCCTCGAGTACTACCACATCGATCCGCTGAAAATCGACTTCACGTCGGTAACCGATGTCATGTCGAGCGCTTATGCGACGCGCTTTGGCATTCTGCCGGTGCGTGTGACGGCGCAAGAAGTTGTGGTGGCGACAGTTGAGCCTTTTTTGCGCGAGTGGGAAAAGGAAATCAAACCCCTCGTCAAAAAGCCTATTCGCCGGGTCGTCGCCAACCCGCAGGATGTCGCGCGCTATCTGATCGAGTTTTACAATCTGGCGCGTTCCGTTAAAAAGGCTACTCAGCTTGGCGGGCAGAGCGCGGGGCTCTCGTCGTTTGAACAACTGGTCGAACTGGGGCGTACCAATCGCCAGTTCGATGCCAACGACCAGCACATCGTCAACATCGTCGATTGGTTATGGCAGTACGCCTTCGAGCAACGTGCCAGCGATATCCACATCGAGCCGCGCCGTGAGCTCGGCATCGTGCGCTTTCGCATCGACGGCGTATTGCATCAGGTGTACCAGATCCCGATGAGCGTCATGGCGGCGATGGTCAGCCGGATCAAGATTCTCGGGCGTATGGATCTCGTCGAAAAGCGTCGTCCGCAGGATGGTCGTATCAAGACGCGTACCGCCGACGGGCAGGAGGCCGAACTGCGGCTTTCGACCTTGCCGACCGCTTTTGGCGAAAAGCTGGTGATGCGGATTTTTGATCCGGAAGTGCTGGTACGCAATTTCACCGATCTTGGCTTTTCTGAAGAAGATCAGAGTCGGTGGAAAAGCATGTCCGATAGCCCGCATGGCATCATTCTGGTCACTGGGCCAACCGGTTCGGGTAAGACGACGACGCTCTATTCGACCTTAAAGCAGTTGGCGACCCCCGCAGTCAACGTGTGCACCATCGAAGACCCGATCGAAATGGTCGAACCGGCGTTTAACCAGATGCAGGTGCAGACCGCCATCGATCTGGACTTTTCGCAAGGCGTGCGTGCGCTTATGCGGCAGGACCCGGATATCATCATGATCGGCGAAATCCGCGATCTGGAAACTGCCGAAGTGGCTATCCAGGCGGCGCTTACCGGTCACCTTGTGCTGTCCACGCTACATACCAACGATGCCCCGGCTGCCGTGACGCGCATGCTCGATCTGGGGGTTCCTCCTTACTTGATTAGCGCTACCTTGCTTGGCGTCATGGCGCAGCGTTTGGTGCGAGTACTCTGTCCGCATTGTAAAAAGTCGAGCCCGGCAAGCTCCGAGGATGAGGCGCTTTGGGATCAGCTGGTGGCGCCGTGGAAGGCCAATCGTCCGACAAAGTTCAGTCAGCCAGTGGGCTGTCTTGAATGTCGCATGACCGGCTATCGCGGGCGGGTCGGTATTTACGAAATTCTCCTATTGTCGCCGGACATGAAGCAGGCCATCAGCGATAGCGCCGATGTCGCCAAGTTGCGTGACCTGGCGTATCGTGAAGGCATGAAGCCTTTGCGTATTTCCGGCGCTATGAAAGTTGCTGCGGGAATTACCACGCTGGCCGAGGTGATTGGTCGGGCGACCCTGTAGAGAGTATCTCGTAGCCATTCAATATTCGTTTGACTTTGGCCGACGACCGCGAGGATACTCGTGACGCAAGGCCTGAAAGCTGTTTGCGAACCGCTGTTTGAACGAATGTATCGAATGGAGGGAATGTCATGACACAAGTTGTCGCCGCTTTGCGAATCTTTCTGCTGTCCCTGTTCGTATTGCTTGGCGCAGGTTGCCAGCGGACGGAGGAGGCTCCGAAAGCGGCCATCAAGGACGTTTCCTTGTTTCACTACTGGTCGTTTTCAGGCACCTTTGTCGGAACGCTGGATGCTATTGCCGCGGATATAAATCGCCAGAATCCAGACTACGTTTTCAAACACACGCCACTCGACCACGAATCGTTCAAAATCAGCATCCGCAATGATTTGCGCCTGGGCAACACAGCAGATATCTATACCTACTGGGCGGGCGCACGTACGCAGTCGATCATCGATCAGTTGGCGCCACTCGATGATGTGCTGCCCAGCGACGAGATGAACAAGCTTTTCGGGACTTCGGTCGTCCGCTCAGCGTGCTCGTATAACGGCCAGATTTATCTGCTTCCGGTCTCGCAACACTTCGTTGGTTTTTACTACAACAAGAAGGTATTTGCTGATAATGGCCTGCTTCCGCCGACGAACTGGGAAGAGTTTTTAGCCGTGGGCAAAAAGCTCAAGGCGCAGAAGATTATTCCCGTGGCGCTCGGTTCAAAGGCCAAATGGCCAGCTCAGTTCTGGTTTGACTATCTTTTGTTACGAACCGCTCCCATTGATTACCGCAACAAATTGTTGGCCGGGGATGCGTCTTTATCTGATCCGGAAGTTAAACGGGTGTTTTCGCTCTGGCATGATTTGATCAAAGCCGACTTCTTCAATCTGCATCCGAATGAAATCGAGTTCGATAGCGGTGCGGCGAAGATGGTGCGCAACGGTGAGGCGGCGATGACCTTGATGGGGACTTGGCTGTCCGGCTATTTCCAAGGCATGAAGCCGGTGTGGAGCGAAGACAGCGATTACGGCTTTTTCCCGTTTCCGACGATTGATCCGGCAATTCCTCGGGTCGCTCTGGGGCCGATTGATGGTTTGATTGTGCCGAAAAGTGCGCGCAATATCGAAGGCGCCAAGTCGATTCTGAAATATTTTACCAATAGTGACGTTCAGGAAATTGTCAGTCGCGGCACGGGTGCGTTCGCGCCAAATTTGGCGGTCGAGAGTTCGGCCTATTCGCCGCTCAAGAACGCCATTCGCAGCGAGATTGCCGAGTCGAGTGTTTGGGCCTTTAACTACGATCTGGCAACGCCTCCCGAAAAGGCTGAAATTGGTCTGAGTCTTTTTGCCGAGTTTCTTGAGTTTCCAGATCAGTATCCGATGCTGCTGGAGAAGGCAGAGCAGCGCATGCAACGGCTCGTTGTGAATAGCGATCAGTCGCCAGACTCCAAATGAACTCGAAAACTGCTTAATCGATTGGGTGATTGATCATGTCTCGCTTCTGGCAACGATTTCAAAGTATTGCTTCTGCTTACCGGCAGCAGAAGATTGTCGGCAAGCTGAACTGGCTGTTCTATTTCTTGATGGCCTTGATTGTTGCCAACACCCTGATCGTACTTGTTTCGCTTTACGTGGTGTATGACCGGAACCGAACGCTGTCTGAACTCAATGGTTTTGTTACGCAGGTTGGTCAGGTGGAAGTTTCGCAATTGCGTTTTCGTCTTGCGCACAAGCGAGAGGATGCTCTGAATGCACGCTATGCCCTGAATAGGGCTCAAGCGATATTTCTTGCACTGCCGAAGGGTGTTTTTGACGAGTCAGGAAAAGGCGAAAGCGTCAAGATGCTGATGGCGACGCTCGATGGCAGATTCAACGAATATCTGTTGTATCAGGAGCAGGCGTCGGCGCTGGAAAACAGCATGCGCAAAATCGGCGACGAACTGCTGTACAGCGCACAAAAGCTGAGAGCAAGCTCGTCACGCGATTCATTGAGCGATGTTCGTGCGCAGTTGGTTCATGCGGTTCTGGATGCCATTGTTGTCGAGCAGGAGTTTGCCCTGGAGCGTGACATGAGTTTGTCTGCGAGGATGGCGCAAAGCGTCAAATCGATTTCTGCCAATTCATCACGTTTGCGTACGCAGAGTCCGGACGTTGAGGCGCAGATCGAGGCATACAGCATTGGTCAGCAGGCGCTGTTGCTGGATGGCGCTTTTGTCAAGCTGCGCGACTACACGAAAATGAAGATGTATAACGAAAAAGGCATGTCTTCTGCGGCCAGGGAGATTCTGCAGCGTGCCTCAGAGGTGGTAAACCGGCAACGGGCTTCGATTTCGGCGTTGCTGTTTATTGTTGTCATTAGTGTGCTAACGGCGTCGTCGCTGATTGTCGCCATTGGTTTTTTGTTTGGGCGTCGTTTCGTGCATAAGCTTACGTCGTCCTTGTCATCGCTTGTGCTGATGAGTCGGCGCATTACGCATGGCGACTACAGCCAGCATTCGTTGCCGGATTCGGCCGATGAGTTTGGCGAGTTGGCGAGCAGTTTTAACGATATGGCGCGGACTGTGGAAAATCAGATTCAGGCCTTGCGGGAGAGCGAACAACGGGTTTCTCAGCGTACTTCCGAACTTGAAATCGCCAACGAGTCCCTGGCGCAATCCAAAGCCGCAGCGGAAGCGCTGAACGAACACCTTGAAGCCAAAGTGCTGGAGCGGACAAAGGCGCTCGAAGAGGTCAATTTCAAACTCAGTGAACTGACAGTTACCGATGCCTTGACTGGGGTGTCCAATCGGCGCTGTTTCGACCAGGTGATTTCCGATGAATGGATGCGGGCAAGTCGAACCGCGCAATCGCTGGCTATTCTCATGATCGATGTGGATCACTTCAAAGCCTATAACGATCATTACGGCCATCCGGCCGGTGATGAATGCTTGCGCCAGGTGGCTGGCATACTCCAAGCCAACGCCCGCAGAGCCAGTGACCTGGTGGCGCGCTACGGAGGCGAGGAGTTTGTCATCGTCGCTGCCGATATGGATCTTCAGGCAGCAAAAGACCTTGCGGAGACCTTGCGTAATGCCGTCGAAGCACTGGCCATGCCGCACGAGTTTTCGTCTGTTGCCAGTGTGGTTACGATCAGTATTGGCGCCTCAGTGGCTACGCCGGATGCCAATATGCAGCCCGAGAGCTTGCTACGCATGGCCGATGCCGCGATGTACTACGCCAAGGATGGTGGGCGAAATCGTGTGGCGGCCTGGGGCAGTAGCACGCCGGAAAAGGCTTGATGCTGCGGTTTTCCCGGGCCGCGTTCTGAGAGGCGCGTAAACATTGGCTTTCAGGGCAATGCGTAGAAATCGCCTGGGGCTTTTTGCTAAGTAAGGTGTATATCCTTGTTAGGCAAAGGGTTGTGTTTTCTTCACAGCTCGTTTCTAATTGCGACCCACGTTTTCGGTTTTTAATCTTGCGACCATGCTTTTTTTTGACGCCCACGCCATGTCACTGCTTATCGCACTTGTGATTGCCACGGCAGCGCTCGTCATCAAGGTCGGTGCGGTATCTGTAGTACGCGTAAAGAGCGTAGTACGGGTAGTACGAGTCGTACGTAACGCACCGACGAGGGCCGGAAGAAAGTAAGTCGAAACGACCAACGACAGATTCCAAAACCCCCGCCGGTGCAAGCCGAGCGGGGGTTTGTTCTTTTAAGCCCCGCCCGCCCAGGCCGCTAACTGCAGCAGATTTTTTAAGGAGAAATTGATGTTATCAACAGCACCAGAAACCCTGACCGGCGCGCAGATCGTTGTTCGTCTGCTTGAGCGGCAAGGTGTGCGAACATTGGCCGGCATTCCCGGTGGCGCCATTTTGCCGATTTACGATGCGCTGTCGCATTCGACGCAGATCCACCACGTTCTGGCGCGGCACGAGCAGGGCGCCGGTTTTATGGCGCAGGGCATGGCACGGGTTAGCGGCATTCCGGCGGTGTGCATGGCTTCTTCGGGGCCCGGTGCGACCAATCTGCTGACCGCCATTGCCGACGCCAAGCTCGATTCGATCCCGCTGGTGGCGATTACCGGGCAGGTGCCGAAGTCGATGATCGGAACGGATGCATTTCAGGAGGTCGATACCTACGGTCTGACGATCCCGATTACCAAGCATAATTTTCTGGTCGGTTCGGCCGAGGAATTGCTCGAGGTCATACCGCAGGCTTTTCGACTGGCAGCATCCGGCCGTCCCGGTCCGGTGCTGGTGGATATTCCGAAGGATGTGCAGAACCAGTGTAGCGAAGTGCGTGAGTGGCCGGCACCCGGCGTCGCCGACGCTTTTCCGGAACCTGACAACGATCTGATCGGCGAGGCAGCCACGATGATCAACGAGGCCAGACGGCCGATGCTCTACCTCGGCGGTGGCGTGGTGCACTCGGGCGCTTCGGCGCTGGCGGTTGAACTCGCCGAGAAGCAGAGCCTGCCAACAGTGATGACGCTGATGGCTCTGGGAACGATGCCGGTAGACCATCCGCTTTCGCTGGGCATGCTTGGTATGCATGGCGCACGTTGCGCCAATATGCTGCTGGACGAATGTGATTTGTTGATTGCGGTTGGTGCGCGTTTTGATGATCGAGCTACCGGCAAGGTTGCGGCGTTTTGCCCGCAGGCCAAAATTGTCCATATCGATATCGATCCGGCCGAGCTCGACAAGATCAAGACGGCACATGTCGGTATCACCGGGGATGTCACGGCGGTCCTTGGGCGCCTCATGTCGCAAATCAAGGCCGATTTGCGCAGCGACTGGCTTTCAATAGTGGCCGAACTGAAAGCCGATTACTCGCTGCGTATGCCGGGCATCGATGATCCGCGTACGCCTTACGGCCTGATTCGCGCCGTCGCCGATTGTCTTGACGACGAGGCAACGATTGCCACCGATGTGGGGCAACATCAGATGTGGGTGGCGCAGGCGTATCCTTTGCGCCGTTCGCGCCAATGGCTGACTTCCGGCGGCTTGGGAAC
>RRZU013259013.1_pt1 | contig 29760 bp, 21 predicted proteins | sample 2165561 | NCBI WGS metagenome assembly RRZU01 (sample SAMN10456909, study PRJNA506462) | wastewater metagenome | isolation source: wastewater sludge | place: USA: Moscow, Idaho | reverse complement strand
ATTCACAGGCAGCGGCTGCAAGCCCCGGCAATTCCGATTATTCGGATTTCCAAAAAGCGTTTGTCTTAGGCTTACAGCGTAACTATAATGGAAAGGTAAATGCGTTGAACAGCATGATGTCTAAATATCCCGATTCGGAATATTACGACGATGCTTTGTACGAGAAAAGCAGGGCGTTGGTCATGCTGAATAAGGAAACTGAAGCAACTGCCGTGTTGGAAAAGCTGTTGAAAGATTACCCTAAATCGAATCTTGCACAGAAAGCAGGAGTTCAGTTGGGTCAATTGTATTTCAATACCAATAATTCGCAAAAATCCATTGCTGCATACAAGCAGGTGATAGCCAATTATCCGAATAGTGAGGAGGCTCGTACGGCAGTAGAAAGTCTGGAAGGTGTTTACAAAGACATGAATGATATATCGTCGTATGCATCTTATGTAAATTCTTTGGGTAAGGGAACTGTTTTATCTGCAAGCCGTCAGGATTCACTTACCTATCTGGCTGCTGAGAACGTTTATATGAAAGGACGTAAAGAGCAGTCGAAAGCGGCATTCAACAAATATCTGCAATCGTATCCGAATGGTGTATTTTCCAGCGATGCCCATTTTTATTTAGGAAATATTGCATTTGAGGCAAAAGATAATGATGCTGCATTGGAAAACTTCAAGGCAGTGATTAACTCTAATAACCCGAAATATATAGATAATGCTTTGGTTTTGGCTTCAGGGATAGAGTTCGACCGCAAAAATTATGATGCAGCGTATGCCGCATACGAACACTTGGGGCTTGTGGCTTCGAATACTGAAAACAAGAATATAGCCGAACTAGGGATGTTGCGTTGCGCTTATTTATTGAAAAAAGATAACGAAGTGGTTGCTGCGGCTAACAAGATTCTGAAGAGTACGAAAGTTTCTGCTGCTGTAGCCAACGAAGCGAAATTCTACAGAGGACAATCTTTAAAAAACCTAGGAAAGACAGACGAGGCAATTGCTGATTTGCAGACTGTGGCTAAAGATACACGTACCGCGACCGGAGCAGAAGCTCAGTTCCTGATAGCAGAGGCTTATTATAAGACGAAGTCGTACGACAAAGCTGAAAAGCAGGTGCAAGCGTTTATGAAAGAGGGTACGCCTCACGAGTATTGGATGGCACGTGCTGTTATCGTGTTGGCAGATGTTTATGCCGCCAAAGGCGATAAGTTCTCGGCCCGTCAATATCTTGAAAGTTTACAGGCAAATTACAAGGGTTCGGAAGCTGATATTGCTTCAATGATCTCGGAACGTATGTCAGCATTGAAATAACGAATGAACAATCAGAAGAAAAAATATGAAAACAATATATAAAACTATTTTTGTCATAGGGTTGGGAATTACAAGCCTGACAGTTTCGGCACAAAAGGATACAACTCTTACACGTCAGGTGCTGCTCGAACGGGAATACAATCCTACATTGCAGGATGCCTCGAAGATAAACACAACACCGAATATTTATACGCCTGCGGTAAAACAAGGAAATATAAATTTTGTGAGTACAACTCCACAGATAAAGCTTCAAAACAACCAGCTGGGTGCATCGGCACCGGGCGATATCAAGACCAATGTTGATTTCAGTAAGAAGCGCGGCTACTTAATACTTGGCGGTGGTACGGATGGTAACCTTGACGGTGCGGCGGGATATCGTATTCTTGACAGTGAGAAAGATAGGCTCGATCTGTTCGGAAATTACGATGCAACTTCGGGGACGATCAATTATCTGGATAAAGAAAACTATCTGGACGAAGACGTTAAGGCTAAATATTCCAATGCCGGGATTAATTTGAAGTATCAGCATGAGTTCGATCCGTCCATACTATCTATTGGAGCATCGTTCCGTAATACGGCATATAATTATTATGGGAACTCTTTCTATCCAAAGGGAGGAGCCACAAATCCATATGATTATACTTCAAAACAGAGCGTGAATGTCTTTACTTTAGGAGTTGGCTTGAAATCGAGCGAAAAGAATGAAGGAGCATTGAAATATATCGGTAATCTGGGATTGAATCTTTTTGGAAATAAATATGGGCCAACTTCCGTAACCGATGGCGTGAGCGGGGAGCAACTCGATTTGAGTGTTGATGTTTTCTCTGAAATCGATACCGACAAGACAATGGGAATCGAAGGAAGCATCATGTATCAGAGTTTTGGGGAAGAAGACTGGTTTCAGGATGAAAATGCATATCACAAATATATGAATGTGCAGGGGACTCCTTATTTGAAGCTTCAAGGTGCAAACTGGGATGTGAAACTGGGTGCAAATGTAAATTTCCTATTCGACACGAAAGTCGCTTTTTCCCTTGCTCCTAATATAGAAGCAAATATCCGGATAAATGATGTGAATAAACTCTATGCCGAAATAGGAGGAGGGGTTAATAACAATACCTTTCTCGAAATTCTTCAGGAAAACCGATATGTAAATCCTGCGAGCCGAGTAGAATATTCAAAGACCCTTTATGATGCCAAGATCGGTTTTAGTTCTGGCGTCGTAAGCGGCTTGGAGTTCGATATTTTTGCAGGATATGAACAAACGAATAAAGACCATTTGTATGTGTATCAGCCTACCGGCACGAATGATGCGTGGAGCTTAGTAGGTACGCTCTTGTATGCTGATATTTCTACCGGACATATAGGAGGACAACTGAAAACGACGCTGATCCCATATACAGATTTATCGGCAAGAATTACAGCATATTTTGAGGATGTAAAATACAGGGACGGTTATGTCACACTAATCGATCCGACAACCTTTTCCAAAAAAGAAGCTTGGGGGCGTCCGTCATTTACGGCAGAACTGAATGCCGATGTGAAGCCGATGGATAAACTGACATTATCGGTTAATTATCTTTATGCCGGAGGGCGTGAGGGAGCTTATCTGTCGATTCTGTCATCCGCAAGCCCTGAAACAAAAATGAAAGATATCAATGAACTGAATTTCAGGGGAGAATATCAGGTGACAGATTGGTTGTCTGTAAATGCGAGATTGAATAATATTCTGTATCAACGATATGAACTGTACTACGGTTATCCTTTGCAGGGATTCAATTTTCTCGGAGGAGTGAGCCTCAAGTTCTAAAGAATAAATGAATAAATAAACGAAAAGTCCTGTAATACTAAAGGTGATTACAGGACTTTTTTTAGTTGTATTTTAAGCAGAAAAAGATCAGCCTTTTTTGGTCAGTCGTTTTCTGTCGTTTTCGTCCAAATAGATTTTACGTAGGCGTATAGCATTTGGCGTTACCTCAACATACTCATCATCTTTGATATATTCGAGAGCATCCTCGAGGCTGAATATTATTGCCGGAGCTAACTTAGCCTTATCGTCAGTTCCTGACGCACGAACATTGGTAAGCTTCTTCGATTTCGTAAGGTTGACCACTAAATCCCCTTCCTTGTTGCTTTCTCCAACGATTTGCCCCATATATATATCGGTCTGAGGCTCTACAAAGAAACGTCCCCGGTCTTGCAGCTTATCCAAAGCATAGGCATATGCATTACCCGACTCGCTTGCGATAATAGAACCATTCGATCTTTTATCTATATCCCCTTTCCATGGTTGAAATTCCAGGAATCGATGAGCTATTACAGCCTCTCCTGCCGACAGGGTAAGAGCTGTATTATTCAATCCAATGATTCCTCTCGAAGGAATATTAAATTCCAGATAAACGCGGTCTTTTTTGCTGCCCATCATCGTCAGTTCTCCACGACGACGCGTAACCAGATCGATGATCTTGCTGGAATATTCTTCCGGAAGATTAATTGTCAATTGTTCTATAGGCTCATATTTTACGCCGTCTACATTCTTTATAATCACTTTCGGCTGACCTACCTGCAACTCATAACCTTCGCGACGCATCGTTTCAATTAAGATCGACAAGTGAAGAATACCTCTTCCGTAAACAATCCATGCATCGGAACCTTCCGTAGACTCTACCCGCAGTGCAAGATTACGATCCAATTCCCTCATTAAACGGTCGTTGATATGACGAGAAGTCACATATTTACCATCCTTACCGAAAAACGGAGAATCGTTGATTGTAAACAACATCGACATTGTCGGTTCATCAATATCTATCGTTGGTAGTGGTTCCGGATTTTCTATATCGGCTATCGAATCTCCGATTTCAAAACCTTCAATCCCGATAAGCGCACAAATGTCACCACATTCGACACTTGACGTTTTTGTACGTCCCAGCCCTTCAAATGTATTTAATTCTTTTATTTTAGTTTTCACAATAGAACCATCTCGCTTGCAAAGAGATACGTCCATATTTTCTCTGAGCGACCCACGATGTATACGTCCCACAGCGATACGTCCTACATACTTAGAATAATCCAGAGATGTTATCAACATTTGAGGTGTTCCTTCCAATACTTCGGGAACCGGGATATATTTTACAATAGCATCTAATAATGGCGATATATTCTCTGTCGGTTTGCTCCAATCTTCTGACATCCATCCCTGTTTGGCCGAGCCGTAAATAGTTGGGAAATCGAGCTGTTCTTCCGATGCATCCAAACTGAACATCAGGTCGAAAACCATTTCGTGGACTTCATCGGGACGACAATTCGGCTTATCTACCTTATTGATAACAACAATCGGTTTCAAGCCCATTTGAATAGCTTTTTGAAGAACAAAACGGGTCTGAGGCATAGGGCCTTCAAATGCGTCTACCAACAGCAAACATCCGTCAGCCATATTAAGTACACGCTCTACTTCCCCGCCAAAGTCGGCGTGTCCGGGAGTATCTATAATATTTATCTTGGTTCCTTTGTAATTAATGGAAACATTCTTAGAGAGGATTGTTATGCCTCGTTCGCGTTCAAGGTCGTTATTATCAAGGATAAGTTCTCCTGATGCTTGATTGTCTCTGAAAAGTTGTCCGGCAAGAAGAAGCTTATCTACAAGGGTCGTCTTACCATGATCGACGTGCGCTATTATCGCAATATTTCTGATGTTTTGCATATAAATTATTTGAGGGTGCAAAGGTACAAATAAAAAATCCATTTAGATGTCTAAATGGATTATATATTTTATAGTCAGAGATATTATCATCCCATATATCCTCGTACAATTCCTCTCGGCGAACTCTTTATAAAGTCTACAATGAGTCTCATTTCCGGTGTTTCCTCAAACTCTTTCTCTATTTTATTAACAGCATCGGAGAAATTGAATCCGGCCTGATAGATTGTTCTGTAGATTTCCTGTATTTCGTTGATTTTTTCATTCGAGAATCCATTTCTGCGAAGTCCTACAAGATTGAGTCCCGAGTAGCAAACCGGTTCACGGCCTGCTATAATATATGGAGGAATATCTTTTCCTAACCGTGTTCCTCCCTGAATCATAACATGTGCCCCTATGCGAGAAAATTGATGAACAAGAGTGCCTCCACTCAAAATTGCATGATGATCGACCTCTACTTCTCCTGCCAGTTGGGTCGCATTGCCTACTATAATAAAATCGTTAAGCACACAGTCGTGAGCGATATGGCTATAAGCCATCAATAAACAATTGCTACCTACAACGGTACGCTCTTTTGATGCTGTGCCTCTGTTTACAGTAACACATTCTCTAATCATCGTGTTATCTCCTATAACAGCCAGACTGTCTTCCCCTCTGAATTTAAGGTCCTGAGGAATCCCTGCTATCACTGCCCCCGGAAATATCTTACAGTTTTTCCCGATACGGGAACCTGATCTGATATTAGCCCCTGACATAATTAAAGTTCCATCACCGATTTCAACATTCTGATCGACAAAAGCAAATGGCTCTATCGTGACATCTGCTCCGATCTTTGCATCGGGATGAATATATGCTTGATTAGAAATATTTGACATAAATATTATTATTTGTTTTTTACAATTTGGGCTGTAAATTCAGCCTCGAAAACAAGTTTGTCGCCTATAAAAGCATAGCCTTTCATATTGGCAATTCCTCTGCGTATCTCCGAAATAAGATTCAGTCTGAACAGGAGAGTGTCGCCGGGTACCACCTTGCTCCTAAACTTAACGTTGTCTATTTTAAGGAAGTAAGTAGAATATGTTTCCGGATTTTCTATTTGCGACAAGATAAGGATTCCTCCTACCTGAGCCATTGCTTCCACCTGCAACACGCCCGGCATTACCGGCTCTTGAGGAAAATGCCCCTGAAAATACGGCTCATTCATTGTTATATTCTTCACACCTATAATGTGCTTTTGACCTACTTCTATCACCTTGTCAACCATCAAGAAAGGATATCTGTGCGGAAGCAGTTCTTTGATACGGTTAATATCAAAAATAGATGCTTTATTCGGATCGTATATTGGAACCGGCACTTCATTTTGTCTTATTTCTTTACGGATAAGACGTGCTAACTTGTTGTTAATCTTGTGTCCAGGACGTGTAGCGATAATACGACCTTTTATCGGTTTCCCTACCAGTGCCATATCTCCTACAATATCCAGAAGTTTGTGACGGGCAGGCTCATTCGGTGAAGTAATCTGTCGGTTGTTCAGATACCCCAATTCTGAAGCATCTTTACGAGGAACACCTAATAAATCGGCGAGACTGTCTAAATCTTGTTGAGATATCTGACGTTCGTATATTACAATCGCATTATCCAGATCTCCTCCTTTGATCAAGCCTGCTTCACGCAGTTTTTGGAGGTCGCGCACGAATACAAATGTGCGTGAACTTGCTATATCTTTAGCAAAATCATTCAAGTGTTCCAAATAAGCCGATTGATTCGGAATATATTTGGATTCAAATTCTATATATGAATTTATGCAAAAACGGTCATCAGGGAGAAGTGTCAGTTTCGAACCTGTTTCCTCGTCCACAACTTCCATTTTATGACGTACTACAAAATAGTCTCTGTCTTCTGATTGTTCTTCCAACCCGACTTCATTTATGGCTTCGACATATTTAATGGAACTACCGTCGAGTATAGGGAATTCCGGTGCATCTACCTCTATCAGACAGTTGTCTACCTTCAATGCATAAAGAGCCGCCATCGCATGCTCTATTGTACTTATAGAAACATTGTCTTTGACTAGCACTGTCCCACGTTGAGTGTTACCCACATTTTCAGCCAAAGCATCTATTACAGGCTGGTCTTCAAGGTCTACCCTTTTAATTTTATAACCAAAGTTCTCCGGAGCCGGATTAAATGTTATTGTTATTGGCAGCCCGGTGTGTAAGCCCTTACCTTGCAATGTAAAAGTGCTTTTAAGAGTATGCTGTTTACTCATTTCTATTATTATGATGTTAGTTATTGTTTATCTGATTTTAACGCATCTATCTCTTTTTGCAGTTGCGCGATCTGACGATACATTTCCGGTAGTTTAGGGAATATGATACTTGACCTGAAAAAATCTTGTACCGGAATTGCCGGTGCACCTAATATTTTGGCATTTGGTTCTATATTGCTTATGATACCCGATTGAGCTCCTATATTCGCATTATCACCAATGGTAATATGCCCTCCTAGACCAACCTGTCCTCCAAGCATACATTGTTTACCTATCTTGGTAGATCCTGAAACCCCTACCTGAGCGGCCATTACTGTGTTTTCTCCAACTTCGACGTTATGTGCGATCTGAATAAGGTTATCCAATTTCACACCCTTGCGAATGATGGTCGCATCCATAACTGCACGGTCGATAGTCGTATTTGCCCCTATTTCAACATCGTCCTCTATAATAACAATACCCATTTGAGGTATTTTCTTATAGACTCCATTTTCGGGAGCAAACCCAAAGCCATCGCTACCGATAACTACTCCGGCATGTATAATACAATTATCTCCGATGATGCAGCCCTGATATATCTTCACTCCGGGGTATATAATGGTATTGTCTCCAATCTTTACGTCATCTCCGATGTAAGATTGAGGATATATTTTTACATTATTTCCAATCTGGGCATTGTCTGCTATATAGGCAAATCCACCGACATATACATCTGCTCCTACAGAAGCACTGTCTGAGATATATGACATCGGTTCTATTCCTATTTTCTGAGGTTTTGTCTTTTCTACCAGATCCAGTAATACCGCTAATGAGGCATAAGCATTGGCGCAACGAATAAGAGTTGCCTGTACCGGTTGTTCCGGTACGAAATCATCATTTACTAAAACAATACTCGCTTTAGTGGTATAGATATAATGGATGTATTTAGGATTCGCCAAAAAAGTCAAAGTGCCAGGTTTTCCTTCTTCTATACGTGAAAAATTACTCACTTTTACAGAAGGATCCCCTTCAACTGTACCTTTTAAGACTGTCGCAATCTGCTCCGCAGTGAAGGATACTTGCATAAAAATAAACTAAAATAAAAACAGTGCCTTTTTCAAGACGCGAAATAAATAATAATTTTCCAAATATATGACTTTTATGCTTAAAAAACGGCTGAAAGTCGGAAATATTATTATTTATTCAATCTTTCCGTAAAAAGAGATGCTTTGTCTGTTAGTTTCTTGTACTGTCAATGTGCCATATCCTGAATCGCCGATTTTGAGGAATAATTTATATCTTACAGGTACATCTTTCGTTTCTATAGAGATATCCCACATACCTTTCTTTTTATCAGAAACGCTATAATTAAAATCAGTGCTGACAAACTTAATTCCTCCTTCGGTAGATGACATTGGAGCAGTATAAGCCCTTCCGAAATAAGGAAGATATGATTCGATTGTATCCTTCGAAACCTTTAACGAGTATGAGTTATCCAGATTTATAGATCTTCCGCCAACAGGAATAGCCGTTTGTGCAACAAATGTATAGCGGGACGATGCAACTTTTTCGTTCATCAAAGAGATAGTCTCCTGTTTGGACAGGCTATCACCGGACTTGCAGCCCAGCAATAGAAAGACAAATAATATCGTAGTTATAAAAGTCTTCATAATAGTGTGTATTTAATAGAAGAACAAATTAAAACGAAAAATGTTTAAACCGCTGATATATAAATTTTCACAAAAAAAAGGGCTTTTCTTTTGGAAAAGCCCCGAACTAATTATCTAAAAAAAACTACATTTATGGTCGTCCTCCCGGACCTCCTGTCGATGTACCAATACTTGTTACTATAGAGCTTGAAGTAAAAGTCGTAGCAGAGGACCCCTTGGTGTATGTGGCTCCTGTGTAATATCCATGGAATTCGCTGCCTCCGGAAACGCTACCTCCTGTATATACGGTGTAAGTTGTGCCGGACGTAATATCTTTACTGCTGAACAGGAAAGTCATCTGAGAATATGTGCGAGGTATTTTGTAAGTCAAGATACCTGTTCCGGCTGAAGACTCAATATAGATCAGTTGGCTCGCTGTGCCCGATGTACCATAGATTACAGACCGTAGGGTAGATGTTGAAGATGTCGGTGTACTGGTTGCTCCACCTGTACCGATAATTACCCCACCTGTTATTGTGAATGTGTTGGTATCGCAGTCGAGACCTTCTTCCGGAGCAGTAGACCCAGAGGATACGATAACCCCTCCGGTAACGGTTAATGTTCCATTAGAATCGATGCCGTCATTTGTTGAACTATAGCAATATATCTTTCCTCCGTTTATTCCGATATGTTTAGTTGCATTGATGCAGTCGTCGTATGCCTCTATTTCTATCGTACCGTCATTGATGGTCATTATGTTTTTACTTTCCAATCCTTCGGCTCCAGTACCTGTTGTATTAATGGTAATTGAACCTCCATTAATTGTTACATTGGCATCACTTTTTATAGCTTTGGCTGAAGTATCGTTTGTTCCATATACAAATTGTCCACCTGTAGTCGATACTGTGATCGTGCCATCATTGATAATCAGATTGCCATCGACACTGATTCCTTTTCCTCCGGTACCAGAGCTGGTTATTTTAATGGTTCCTTTATCGATAGTCAATATTCCATCACATTTTATCCCTGCGGCAGAAGAAATATCACTGTCATCGGCATCGTAAAAGGCATTACCTGTGGTTACCAATGTAAGAGTACCTCCACTTATATTCATGTTTCCGCCTGTCGATAAAGCTTTTGATGCGATACCGGAAGTGCTAACATTAATGGTTCCCGCTGATATAGTAAGCGACCCTAATTCACTTTTGATACCCTGCGCTTTCTGCCCGGTTGTTGTAACATTAATCGTACCTCCACTGATTACTACCGAAGGGTCTATAGAAGTGTCTGCATCCTCATAAGAAGCTACGATTCCGTCATCCGCACTTTCGACTGTAATGTTTCCGGCATAAATATTAATATATCCTTCTTCACAGTCGATACCATCGCCGGATGACTTGATATTCAATTTACCTCCATCCATTCTGAAGTAATCATTGGCATGTATACCATCACTTACAGCCTCCTTAACAATAATAGTCCCGCCTTTAATCCGTATATAATCGTCACTGGCAATGGCATGCTTGTATTTTCCGTAGACATACAATTCTCCGCTTCCTTCAAAATTAAGTTGGCCTTCACTAAATAAGGTTCCTTTCATATCCTCTTCGCCATAGGCTGTGTATGTGCTACTATCGACCAATCTGTTCGAAGTTCCTCCAACCTGAGTGATAGTAACCTTTTTGCCTGACTGAATATTCAGTGCCGATCCATCAGTGCTAATAATACTAACACCGTTCAGTCCCAGCCCGAATTTATAGTCGCTATAAATTTTCAGCGATCCGTCGGAGGTAGTTCCCGACACTACATAATTGATTTCTGTAGTCGTATTTGTTGATGTCACCACCACATCGGCACCCGATTGGGCAATAGATACCCCATCGCTGGAATAAGGATTTGTTATAGTTGCAGTAGTACCGTCAAACACAATTTTTACCGCATTGGTAAAAGTCGTGTCTTTGGTATTAGTCTCAAAATCTTCATCAATAACAGTGCCGCCATCATCGGTGTCATCGATATCATCACTACCGCAGGATACCGTAAGTACCATGCAGAATAAAATCAAAAATAGTTTATCTAACTTCATCATAATGTAATTTTTAGTAAATAAGTTTAGTGCAATATTACAATCTTTGTATAGTGAAGAACAAATACAATAGACGAATAAGTCATTTCTATCGACAAAGAAGCTTATTTTATTGATGAAAGTTTTTCACAAAAAGGAAGGTTTGACGAAGGTTGTATGAATGGCATCAAAATTGTCATTATCTTTACAAAAACAAAATAAAGATGCTAAAACCAGGACCTATCGGTGTTTTTGATTCCGGCTATGGCGGGCTCACCGTATTATCTCATATACAGTCCATAATGCCCGAATATGACTATTGTTATCTTGGAGACAATTTACGGGCTCCCTATGGTCCTCGATCGTTCGATATTGTTTATGAATTTACAAAAGAGGCTGTGAATATTTTGTTCGACATGGGTTGCAATTTGGTTATTCTGGCCTGCAATACGGCATCCGCCAAAGCACTTCGGACTATACAGCAAAAGGATTTACCCAATATAGACCCTCAGAAAAGAGTATTGGGCGTCATTCGTCCTACTGCCGAAGTCATAGGTTCTATCACCAAAAGTCGTCACGTTGGTATACTTGGAACCATAGGTACGATACAATCAGAGTCCTATCCTATCGAAATAACGAAGTTCTTTCCCGATATTACCGTAACCGGAGAAGCCTGTCCTATGTGGGTTCCTCTCGTAGAAAACCGCGAGTACGAAAGCGAAGGGGCTGATTATTTTGTAAAAAAGAATCTGAATCATATTTTGACTAAAGATCCGGCAATAGACACAATCATATTAGCCTGCACACACTATCCGCTACTGCTGGATAAGATAAAGGCTTTTCTGCCAGAAGGAATATCTGCTATTCCTCAGGGAGAATATATCGCACACAGCCTACTGGATTATCTGCAACGACACCCTGAAATGGAAAGCGTATGCACCAAAAGTGGAACCTCACGCTACTTCACGACAGAATCGCCTGAAAAATTCTCTGAAGCCGCAACTATTTTCCTGAAGAAGGAAGTAGAGGCGGAGAGGATAATACTTAAATAAGCTTATTTCCATCATGCGAAAGATAATCCATATAGACATGGATGCCTTTTATGCATCGATAGAGCAACGCGACAATGTTGCCTATAAAGGCAAGCCTTTAGCCGTGGGATATTCAGGGCCAAGAGGCGTTGTCGCTGCCGCCAGCTACGAAGCACGACGCTATGGCGTGAGATCGGCGATGGCTTCTAAGACAGCACTGCGCAAGTGCCCCCAATTGATATTTGCACATCCGAGGTTCGATGTATATAAGTCTGTGTCGAGGCAAATAATGGAAATCTTTCATGAATATACCGACCTGGTCGAACCACTATCTTTAGATGAAGCGTTTTTGGATGTAACAGAAAACCTGAAGGATATATCATCGGCCACCCAGATAGCGCAGGAAATAAAGCAGAAAATATTCGAGACCACAAACCTGACAGCCTCTGCCGGTGTATCATTCAATAAATTTCTCGCAAAAATAGCATCCGATCAGAATAAACCCAATGGCTTGTTTATAGTAAAGCCGAAAGTGGCAGAGCAATTTGTGGAGACCTTAGTCATAGAACAATTCTTTGGGGTGGGGAAGGTTACCGCCAAGCTCATGCATCAGCTTGGAATAAAAACAGGATGGGATTTGAAGCAGCGATCTGAAAACGAACTGGTTTCCATATTTGGAAAAGCCGGACATATATACTATCAAAATGCACGGGCTATTGACGATCGGCCGGTAGAATCGCACCGGATAAGAAAATCCATCAGTTCGGAAACAACCTTTGATAAGGATATCGACAATTTGGAAGAGTTAGCGATTATACTCGACGAAGTAGCGAAAGATACATTTACGTATATCGAAAAAAAAGGGTTTAAAGGGCGGACGGTTACATTAAAAATAAAATATGCCAATTTCAAAACCATCACACGCAGCCAAGCGTTTCCGAATCATATTACCGATTACGATCTTTTTTACAAAACGGGATACGAACTTCTCCAGAATGTGGATTTATCGCCCAAGGTAAGACTCATCGGGCTGGGGGTTAAGAACAATGAAAATGATATTGATTGGTATGACGCTATCCAGCTAAGGATAAACTTTGAGGAGGATTAATGTACTCCCAGCAGATTCTCAACACTATTCAGCCATCCCTGATAATCGAAACGAGAAACGGCTTTATCCAAATCTTTGCTGTATTTAACGGATAATGAAGGATCGTCTAAAACGGCTTTCAACCCTTCGTAAACCCCTTCGCCGTTGTTTTCGACTAACAAGCCGTATCTTCCTCCATCTACTATATCTCGCGGACCTCCGCAGTCCGTTGTTATCACAGGAGTGTTTAACTCCATAGATTCCAGCAAGGAAAGAGAGAAGCTTTCGCGCTCGGAAACGCACAAAGACCATTTGCACTGAAGTATGTACGGATAAGGATTCTCGGTTCGCCCCATCAGTGTGACCATATCCGACAAAGCTGAATCTGATATAGTTTCCCTCATAGCCTCGCTATTCATCCCCTCACCTATAATATAAATATGGAAATTATATCCTTCGCCTTTCAATCGGAAGGCTGCATTTATCAATCTGTCAGTCCGTTTTTCGGGAGAAGTGCGGGTTATCAGAACAAAGTTAGTTTGCCCCTGTGGCAGATCAGCGATTGGTTCTTTTGCTTTCTCTTTCAATTTAGAAAAATCAACAGCGTTGTAAAGAACCCTGATATCCTGCCGAGGCATACGCCCATCATGCAAAACGTCGAGATAAGCGTTTTTAGCAGCATCGGAAACACAAACAACCGTATCAAAATTATCGTAAGAGCGTTGGACAACTCTCAATTGTTTCTTATTCAGCCAGACCGACACTCGCTCGCGAAAAGAATCAGCCTCATATTTCCGCTTATACAAGATGTTGTGTATCCACAATATCTTAGGACTTTTCATCTTGCTGAAAATGCGGGCAAAGAATGTTTCCTTGAAACAAACGACAAGATCATAATCTTTTGATTTCAGCCCTTTTGTTGAAGAAAAAACACGGGGAAAGAAAATCATCAAGTTCTCTCCGGCTTTTCGTTTAAGATGAGATGTATTTTGTTTATACAGGTATTTCACTGCAACACTTTCGGATAAGTCTTTCAACAGGATATTTTTCTCCGATGGCATCGGCAAAAGAAGTGTTATGCGACATTCTTTTGTAACCAGATGATTAAGCAGTCCGACCAAAAGTTTCTCGGTACCGCCCATCTCCATTCCATCATTGAAAAACAAAATACGTTTCATCCGAAATCAGGATATTATTTTCATTACTGCATCTATCCAATAATCTTCACTATTCAGACATGGAATGTATGTGAAATCTGTACCTCCATGCTTCAGGAAGGTTTCTCGTGTCTCTATTTTGATATCGTAGAGAGTTTCCAGATTGTCAGCCGCAAAACCGGGAGCTACAACTAATATTTTTTTCATCCCTTTTTCAGCCAGTTCCTTTACCGTCTCGTCTAAATCGGGTTTGAGCCAATCGTTTCCAATTGCCGAATGATATGTCAATCGGGCCTTCTCCGTGTCTATGCTCAATTCGTCTATCACCAAACGAATTGTTTCTTTTGCCTGATAAACATAGTCGAAGTCTTCTCCCATTTTCCACCCTTTTTCCGCATGGCTCAAAGGCAAACTGTGAAAACTGAAAATAATTTGATCGAACGGCTGATCGGTATATGGCTTTATGCTTTGTGCCAATGCTGATATATAAGCCGGATGATTGAAGTAAGGTTCAATTATTTTCAGTCTGAAAGGATACGGACGCTTAAAGAATTGCCTCCCTACATAATCTACAACGGTTTTATAAGACGACTCTGCATACTGAGGAAATAAAGGCAGCACTACAACCTCGTGCAGTCTATTGTTTTTTGCCATCAGCCTGTCAAGACCTGCCACAACATCCGGCTGTCCGTATCGCATAGCGACCTCGACCGGTATTTCTGTTGCTGCCTCTAACTTTTCAGCAAGCTGCTTTGCCTGATATAATAATGGCGAATCTTTTATTTCTTTGTCCCAGATCAGCTCATAATGTTTTGTTGAAGCAAATTGCCTGAACGGAACAATGATGCCGTTTACCAAGATCGGGCGAAACCAATCGGGCACCGTCAAAACATAAGGATCGGAAAGCATAGCGCGAATAAAGAACCTTACATCCTTGCGTGTACATGTCTTCGGGCTACCTGTATTAACCAATAAAACCCCCTTCATAGCGTGAAACTAAACGTAAGTTTCCAACAACAATACGTTTGCGTCGGGACTGATAATCACATTTTTGGTATCAGCCGGAATAAGAATGGTTTCTCCCTGCTTAATATAGAGATCGTTACCTTTATCATCCCTTATGTTGCACGCTCCACCCATACAGATGTAAATAACAAATGAATCTATATCGGTATAGTCTCTGGTTATATCTTTTGTCGCATCCAGTAGGTTTGTTGTGAAATACTGGCACGACTCCAACTGCACAGGCTGATTCTCTTTTCTGACATAAGAGGTGCGGTACTCATCATATACTTTGTAGTCAATCGCATCTTTTGCCAGTTCGGTATGCAGTTCGCGTCCGTTTCCATTCGCATCTTTACGGTTATAGTCATAGATACGGTATGTAATATTCGATGTTTGCTGTATTTCGGCGATGAATGTACCTGCTCCAATAGCATGCACACGACCTGCGGGCAAGAAAAAGACATCTCCTTTTTTTACATCATGCTTAGACAGATAGTCGACGAAAGTATTGTCTTCAATGCTTTTTACGTACGTATCGGGGGTAATCGGTTTTTCAAAGCCTGAATATAAAAATGCACCTGGAGCGGCATTTATCACGTACCACATTTCAGTTTTCCCGAAAGAGTCATGTCTTTTCTTAGCCAATTCATCATCAGGGTGTACCTGAATGGAAAGGTTGTCCCGAGCATCGATGAATTTTATAAGCAACGGGAACTTTGTTCCGAATGTTTCATAATTCTTTTTGCCGACCAATTGCCCTTTATATGAAGATATGAGTTCTTCGAGGCTCTTATTTTCCAGATCGCCGTTAGCTACTACGGAAATATTTCCTTCAACACCCGATATTTCCCAACTCTCACCTACCCCATCTTCAGCAGGCGTTATTTTCTTGAATTTACATATTTCATCGCCTCCCCATATGATGGATTTGAGAATAGTCTTAAATTTTAACGGATATAATTTCATTTTTGATACTTTATATGATTCATTATGTGTCTTACAAATATAACTAAAATCCTTTGGAAAAATGCTATTTAAACACCGCATTACTCTCTTTGTTCACATCAGTTCGCTCAGTTCCATCCAGCGCATTGTTTTCTCATCTATTTCTTCGATAAGATTTTTTATACGATTCGATTTTGCAAGAAGTTCTTCTGTGGAAAGGATTCCGCTCGATAATTCATCTTCAATCTGAGACTTTTCAGACTCGAGCTTCGGAATCAAAATATCCAACTCTTCAAACTCCCGCTTTTCTTTAAAAGAAAGTTTTTTCTTTTCATCCTTTGCCGCGATTTGAACTTTCTCTTCTTTCGGCTTGGCTGTTTGTTGCTTTTCTTTATCCAAGGTGTCCTGTATCTCTTTCCATTCGCGATAATCGCTGTAATTTCCCGGAAAATCTTTTATTTTGGCATTCCCCTGAAAAGCGAGCAGATGATCCACAACTTTATCCATAAAGTAGCGGTCGTGTGAAACGACTATGACACAACCTTTAAATTGCCGCAAATATTCTTCCAGTATATTGAGTGTAACGATATCCAAATCGTTGGTAGGCTCATCCAGCACAAGGAAATTCGGATTGGTTATCAGTACTGTACATAAATACAGCCTGCGTTTTTCGCCTCCCGACAACTTATAAACAAAGTTGTGTTGTTTTTCGGGCGGGAATAAAAAATGTTGCAAAAACTGCGATGCCGTCAATCGGGAGCCATTACCCAAATCGATCACCTCCGCTATATTCTGAATAACATCGATCACTTTCATCTGTTCGTCAAACTTCAGCCCATCCTGACTGTAGTAACCAAATTTCACGGTTTCACCGATATCGAAGATTCCTTTATCGGGAGCCACTTCACCCATCAGCATTTTTATGAAGGTTGATTTTCCCGTGCCATTATTCCCTACAATCCCAAGTTTTTCGTATCGCGCAAAGACATAATTAAAATCTTCGAGGATCTTAATATCACCAAAAGCCTTATAAATATGCTGTGCTTCGAATATTTTGTTGCCTATATACGAGCCTTTCATCTGCAACTGCACATCTCCGGCATCCCTGACTTGTTTTGCTTTTTTCTCCAAATCATAAAATGCATCTATCCGCGATTTGGCTTTTGTAGCACGAGCCTGAGGCTGGCGGCGCATCCATTCCAGTTCTTTTCGCAACAGGTTATTGGCTCTGTCCAATTCTGCATTCTGGGCACTTATACGCTCATCCCTTTTTTCAAGATAATAGGTATAATTACCTTTATATTCGAATATTTGTTGTTGGTCTATTTCGATAATCTGATTACATACACGATCGAGAAAATAGCGGTCATGCGTTACCATCAGCAGGCTCAATCGGGATCGTTGCAAATAACCTTCGAGCCATTCCACCATATCCAGATCAAGGTGATTGGTAGGCTCATCCAAGATAATCAAATCGGGTTCTGTTATCAGCACATTGGCAAGTGCCACCCGCTTAAGTTGCCCCCCTGAGAGCTGGGCTATCTTTTGATCGAAATCGGTAATTTTAAGCTGAGCCAATATCTGTTTTGCTCTGTGCTCATAATCCCACGCCTGCAACATATCCATCTTCTGGAGTATGGCATCCAGAGATGATTGATCCTTAGAATTAATCACCCGTTCGTATTCAGCGATCAGGTCGGTTACTTCATTTCCCGACTGAAAGCAGGCTTCCAGCACAGTCAAGTCTTCCGGATACAGAGGATCTTGTTCGAGGTAAGCGATACGGATATCCCGGCGAAACACAACAGAGCCATTATCGTACGACTCTTTACCTGTAATAATATTTAGCAGCGTTGTTTTTCCCGATCCGTTTTTTGCTATTAAACCAATGCGTTCCCCTTCTGCTATACCAAAAGATATATCGTGAAACAACACTAAATCACCGAAGCTTTTTGTTAATCCGTCTATCTGTAATACCGAAGCCATAAAAAATATTTTTGCAAAGGTAACATTTACCACTTTAAAAGCTATCTTTGCAATGCAACAATTCAAAAAGGACACTTTATACAGACACTGATTTAACTAAGTATGCCTCACTTTTTTATTAACAATCTATCGGACTTTTCAACATGAAAAGTATTGTTACACATATTTAACATCCATTTCCTGTATTTTATTATTTAATTTGTCGTCTAAAAAAATAGTAATTAGCTTTTATGGGTAAAATAATCGCATTAGCCAATCAAAAAGGAGGTGTAGGAAAAACTACAACCACAATCAATCTGGCCGCATCGCTGGCGGCTATGGAAAAGACAGTACTGGTTGTAGACGCCGACCCTCAAGCAAATGCTTCATCGGGACTGGGTATTGATATCAAGAAGGTTGATAAAACCATCTATGAATGCCTTATAGGTTCTACTTCTGCTAAAGAAGCCATCATAAAGTCAGAAATCGAACGTCTCGATGTGCTGCCATCGCATATCAATTTGGTTGGTGCCGAATTAGAAATGCTCAATGTAGAAAACAGAGAAAAGCAACTGGCAGGAGTACTCACTCCCTTAAAGGCGGATTATGATTTTATATTGATCGACTGTTCTCCTTCGCTTGGACTGATAACAGTGAATTCACTGACTGCGGCAGATTCCATCATCATTCCTGTGCAATGTGAATATTTTGCATTGGAAGGTATCAGCAAACTGCTGAATACAATAAAGATAATAAAAGCAAAGCTAAACCCTTCGCTTGAAATAGAAGGTTTCCTGCTGACCATGTATGATGCCCGTCTGAGACTGGCGAACCAGATATATGAAGAAGTTAAGAATCACTTTCAGGAACTTGTATTCACTACTGTGATACAGCGGAATATCAAATTAAGCGAATCGCAGAGTTTTGCTCAACCGGTGCTTGTGTATGATGCCTCATCGAAAGGTGCTGTTAATCACATGCAATTGGCACAGGAACTTATTGAGAAAAATTCTTAACTTTGCGATTCTGTAAATACTTATTATTATTGTTATGACAAAAAAAATGGTTCTGGGCAGAGGGCTTGATGCACTCATCACCATTGATGAAGTAAAAACAGAAGGCTCTTCTTCGATCAACGAAATAGAATTGTCTAAGATACAGGCTAATCCTGACCAGCCTCGTCGGGCTTTTGACGAAGAGGCCTTGCAGGAGCTGGCTACATCTATCCGTCAGATAGGAGTGATACAGCCTATTACATTAAGAAAAATCAACGACAATTCGTATCAGATCATAGCAGGTGAACGCCGCTACAGAGCCTCTTTATTGGCAGACCTGAAGACCATTCCGGCATACATAAAGACAGCAGAGGACGAAAATGTAATGGAAATGGCTCTGGTGGAGAATATTCAGAGAGAAGACCTGAATTCCATCGAGATCGCCTTAGCTTATCAAAACCTGATAGAGACTTACAACCTCACGCAAGAAAGATTAAGCGAAAGAGTCGGCAAAAAAAGAACCACAATAGCCAACTATCTACGTTTACTTAAGCTTCCGGCTGAAATACAAATGGGACTAAGAGACAAAAAGATAGACATGGCGCATGCCCGTACTATTGTAACACTGGAAGATGCACCTACCCAACTGGAAGTTTATGAACTTATACTGGAAGAAGGATTATCCGTTCGCAAGGTTGAGGAATATGTGAGGGCAATCAGTAAGGGCGAGAAACTGGAAGAATTGCTTAAAGAGGAGAAAGCGGTGGAATCAATAAAAAAATCCGGCGCTAAAAAAGCAACACCAGAAGAATTTGAACTATTAAAGGATCACCTTTCAAAGTTTTTTTCCACTAAAGTGCAGTTGACCTGTAACGATCAGGGAAAAGGAAAGATAAGTATCCCTTTCAGATCTGAAGAAGAGTTGGAAAGAATCATTGAAATTTTTGATCATTTAAGAAAATAAATCAAGATATCCTGCGTAATATAACTATGAGGATAGGACTTACAATTTGTGCACTTTGCTTTCTGGGGAGTATCTCTATGAACATAAATGCTCAGGAGTCTCTTGTGCAAGATTCACCTAGTCTCAGTAAAAAAGCGGTGAAGCCGATAAAAAAGGACACTGTGCCTCGCGAAAGCACAGCAGTTCTGTTAGATACGATGGTTTTTAATAAACCCGAATTCAAACCTGATCCGAATAAGGCACTTATATATTCAGCTATCTTACCCGGATTAGGTCAATTCTATAACAAAAAGTATTGGAAATTACCCATTGTATTAGGCGGTGCATTTGGTCTGACATATGCGATAACGTGGAATGGAGCCCGTTACAATGAATACAAAGATGCTTACAGGGATTTCGTGCTGAATCCGGCGACAACAAGCAGTTGGCTCGATTTCATTTCACCTAGCGAAAGTAGAGAGGATTATTTAAATGATTCTTCTAAATCAGAATATCTGACATCGTCATTAAAAAGAAGGAAAGATTTTTACAGAAGAAATCGTGATCTGGCCATTATAGCAGCTGTGGGAGTATATGCTCTATGCATGATCGATGCCTATGTCGATGCCCAGCTATATGACTTTGATATATCCCCGGATCTATCTATGCGGATAGAACCCGTTGTATGGGTACCCACTCAATACTCGAAGACCTGTATAGGGCTTCAATGTAAAATAAATTTTTAAATACAGGGATTTTTATATCTTTACTGAGAATCCTGTATCCCCAAAAGAAAACTTATGTTGAAAAGACTAATTATCTCAGGAATTTTTGTTTGCTGTTCCCTTATGGTAGCAGGGCAATCAAACAAAGTAGAGGGAGACGATACTCCTCCCGAATTTGAACATGCCTACGAACAACTTCTTTCTAAAAAGGAGTTAAATCCTGTGCAAGGGAATTACCATAACGGCACTATCATATTTGATGATTCCACATACATAAGACGCTTATATTCATTGCCTACCAAGATGGAGCTGGTTTTCAATCCGGTGGTAAAGCAGCAAATAGAATATTATGCCGGCCGAAGAAAATCGCAGGTCAGTTATATGCTGGGCGAAGGGAAGTACTATTTCCCTATTTTCGAAGAAGCACTTGACAGAGAAGGCTTACCGCTCGAACTTAAATATTTGCCGGTAATAGAATCTGCACTCAACCCTACGGCACGTTCAAGAGTTGGTGCTTCGGGTTTGTGGCAATTTATGGCTGCTACAGGCAAAATGTACGATCTGGAAATAAACAGCCTGGTGGATGAACGGTTCGACCCGCATAAATCGACCGATGCTGCTGTAAAATATCTGAAATCGTTATACTCAAAATACAATGACTGGAATCTGGTTATTGCAGCATATAATTGTGGCCCCGGAAATGTAGACAAAGCGATACGCAGAAGCGGTGGATTGACTGATTATTGGAGTATTTATCCTTTTCTTCCCAGAGAAACCAGAGGTTATGTTCCCATTTTTATTGCTGCCACTTATATTATGAACTATTATCAGGCGCATGGGATAGAACCATCCGTAGGCACCAAACCTGCATCGATGGATTCGGTAGTAATCAACAAGAATCTTCATTTTCAGCAAATATCCGAAGTGCTGAATATTCCGATCGACGATATACGACGCTATAATCCGCAATTCAAAGATGATATGATTCCCGGTGAATACAAAGGTTATTCGCTGAATTTACCGATGGACAAGCTAACAGCATTCATCGACAAGGAGGAATCTGTATTTGCTTATAAACCCGAACAGTTTTTAAATCGCAGAAAAGTTGCCGGATTGGATGTTGTTGGCAGTGGCAGCTCTTCCAATACAAAAACGATAACACATCGTGTAAGAAAAGGCGATTCCCTGACCAAAATAGCCAATCGTTACGGAGTTTCATCAGCGCAAATAAAAAGCTGGAACGGACTATCGTCTAACAGACTAAGTGTGGGCAGACGACTTAAAATATATAGAAACATAGCACCTGCGGCTGAATCAACAACATTCAATACCGAGCTGGCGTCCAATACCTCAAATGTAGAAATAGAAGGAAAATACACAGGAACTCCTATCGAGGGAAGTGGTCCGACTGTAGAGAAACAAGCTAAGACAACGACTACATATTATAAGATTCGCAAAGGTGATACATGGAGCAAAATAGCTCAAAAAAACAATGTTTCTATTTCTGATATAAAGAAATGGAACAACATCCGGAACAACAAATTAATAGCAGGAAAAACGCTAAAAATACAAAAGATAGAATACGTAGAAATTCCGGTTGTTGAAGAACCTAAACTTACAGAACCTGAATTGGCTTATGTTGAAATAGATTCAACTTTTACTATTGAGGTTTTTGATGATTATCTCAAAAAAGTAGAAATGGATGGAAGAACTTTTCCTCGTATTGACATTTCTTCTACCGATGAGACTCCCAGCCGAAAAAAAGCGGACGACACCAAGTTGATTTACCACAAAGTGAAAATAGGCGAAACTATTACGCAGATTGCCGCACGTTACAACGTATCGCTGAAAGACATTATCACTTGGAACAAACTTTCGTCGAGTATGGCAAAAGTTGGACAGCGTCTTCTGATCTTTCTTCCGGAGAAAGAAGCAGTCAACGTCGTAGACAACTCTTCTGACGATGCGTTCTCTGCAAAAAAGTAAAAAAAGGACAATATATATTTTGTTAAAACAATTTTATAATCGGGTGTATTGCATTCGATTATAATTCATTTTATTATTTTTGTAGCTTACTGGATTTTTATGGTGAAAGAGAATATACATACTCAGGACGATGATATGATTGAGTCGGAGTTCAATGCTCTGATTGAAGATTACCTGAAAACAAACCACAGGCGCAAAATAGAGATTATTACCAAAGCTTTTCTTTTGGCAAAAGAGGCGCACAAGGGTGCGCGCAGATGGTCGGGAGAGCCATATATAATGCATCCTATTGCGGTAGCCCGGATCGTATGTAAAGAAATAGGTTTGGGATCAACATCTATTTGCGCAGCATTGCTTCACGATGTTGTAGAAGACACTGAATATACTGTAGAAGACATAAATCGCCTGTTTGGCGAAAAAATATCTAAAATAGTAGACGGGCTGACTAAGATATCGAGTGGTATGTTTGAAGGGCAAGATGTTTCGGCTCAAGCAGAAAATTTTCGGAAGCTATTGCTCACAATGTCCGATGATATTCGCGTTATTCTGGTAAAAATAGCCGATCGCCTGCATAATATGCGTACTCTTGGTTCGATGGCTCCGGCCAAGCAATATAAGATTGCCGGAGAAACAATGTATATATACGCTCCGCTGGCTCACCGACTTGGGCTTTTTGCCATAAAAACAGAACTGGAAGAACTAAGCTTTAAATGGGAAAATCCACAAGTATATCGGGAAATTGAAAGCAAATTGCGGGATACGCACCGCGTACGGACTGATGCATATGAGCATTTTGCAAAACCAGTCATCGAAAAGTTGAACGAACTTAATTTTAAATACGAAATCAGGGCACGAGAGAAATCAGTTTACTCGATATGGAATAAGATGCAAAGCAAAGGAATTCCCTTTGAAGAAGTCTATGATATCTTTGCTGTACGTATTCTTTTCGAGAATGAGCCCAACGTGGACGAGAAAAAACGATGTTGGGATATATATTCTGTAATAACAGACATATACAAACTTCGGCCCGACCGTATCAGAGACTGGGTTAGCCGCCCAAAGGCAAATGGTTATCAGGCACTGCATCTTACCGTAATGGGGCCGGACGGGCAATGGATCGAGATACAGATACGAAGCCGGAGGATGGATGATATTGCTGAAAAAGGATTCGCTGCCCATTGGAAATATAAAGAGGGAAAAATAGAAGAAGATACCGAACTAGACAAATGGCTGAAAACGATTAAAGAAATACTGGAAAGTCCAAGTCCCAATGCATTGGATTTCCTTGATACGATAAAGCTAAACCTATACTCACAAGAAATTTTTGTTTTTACTCCTAAAGGAGAAATCCGTACCCTGGCACAAGGAGCTACAGCTCTCGATTTTGCATACGACCTGCACTCTGATATAGGGGATCATTGTATCGGGGCAAAAGTAAACCACAAATTAGTGCCTCTTAGTGAAAAGCTAAATAGCGGAGATCAGGTGGAGGTGCTCACATCGAAGTCGCAACAGCCAAAACCTGAATGGATAAACCTGGTAACTACAGCAAAAGCACGCACAAAAATAGAATATGCCTTAAGAAAACTTCGTCGCGAAACAATCAAACAGGGAGAAGATCTTCTGAATAAAGCCATAGAAGGTACTTCTATCGAAATAACAGCTGATATAATGGACAAAATGCTGGACTATTATCAGCGGGCAAATAAAGAAGACCTCTTGTATGCCATCGGAAACAACGACATATCTCTTCCTCAAAAAATAGAAAAACTACTTACTCTGAAAAAACAAAATCCTGACAACGTACTGCTCAAATACATGAAACAGGCATTTCAGGTTGTAAAAAAGACGGACAAAGAGAAAGTCGAAAAAAACGAATACGAACAAATAAACACAAAGAAAACGTATGTTTTGGAGGAAGACTCTTTCAATAAGAACTTTAAAACACTGTCGTGTTGCAATCCGATACCGGGTGACAAAGTCTTTGGTTTTCTGACAGATGACAACGAAGTGGAGGTGCATAGTATTCATTGTCCTGTAGGACTGAAACTAAAGGTCAGCCACGGCGACAAAATAATAAATTTGGAATGGGGAAGTTTTATTCAATCCCCGTTTGTAACCACGATAAATGTCACAGGAATAGACCGCATGGGCATGCTGAATGATATAACAAAGATCATAACCGCAGGCTCTTTAAATATCAAGAATATGAATATCGAATCGAACGATGGTGTATTCGAAGGACGGATTGTCGTTTATGTCCATGATGTAAACGATCTGCAAACTCTCTGCTCTCGCATAGCAAAAATAAATGGAGTGAAAACAGTGAACCGGAAACAAACCTGATTAAATCTGCCCTAAATAAAAAAAACTACAAGCCTCACAGCCTGTAGTTTTTCATTTATACAATTTGTCTTGGGTGATGTTCTACTTCGTATGTTTCTTTATCCAGTCCAACATCAGATAACATGCCGGGGCGTAAACGCCGCCATGATCGAATCCATGTAACTCGTATAGTGTAACATCTTTATGACCTATGGCTCTGAGTATAGCATCCAGATGTGCGTTTTCTTCATAACGGGCAGCTAGCTCCATATTTCTGTCTCCTGAAACCAGAAGGATCGGTGGCGCATCTTTTCGGGCATGTGTAATAGGTGCATATTCATCTATATAGGGGATTTCGAATGGCAATCCTCTTTCTTTTTTGATCGTATAGTGCGTGTTGGTTTGCCCGCTTATTGGGATCAACCCTTTTATCTTATCGGCATCTATATTGTATTTTGCTAAATAGGATTTATCCAGCCCGACCATGAGAGCCAAATATCCTCCAGCCGAATGACCTGAAACAAAAATTTTATCAGGGCTACCTTTCAAAGACGTGACATTATTGAACACCCATGCCACAGCTTCTGCTGCATCTTCCGTATATGCAGGGTTTTTTGCTTTAGGGCTAAGGCGATAATTAACGGCAATTACGGCCACTCCCTTTTCTTTCAATTCTGAGGGTATTCCTTTTTCGCCGCCTTCAAGGCCTCCTCCATGAAACCAAACAATTGTAGCATAATCTGTTTTGTCTGTAGGATAATATATATCAAGTTTGCAGCGTTCTTTTTTGTAAACGTTCTGTTCATTTTCCGTTATGTAAGGGACATTCTCTTTCAACTCGTAATTCTGGGAGAACAAGATGACGGTCATTATAAGCATTCCGGTCAATAAGGTAAGTCTCTTTCGCATAATATCGTTTTTTAATATCTATATAAGAAAAAGCCTGCTCGGGGATAAAGTCACGAACAGGCTCAAATTTACAAAAAATAACCATAATACTAACCTCCCTCGAAACGGATAAGTTAGTTTAACTTCAAACTCTCAACTATTTTATTTACAATTTATCTTTAATAACAAAATAACAAATCAGACAGTTAAAGCTTCGTCAGTATAATTGCTGTACCGCCACTTGTGGCTAGTTCCAGATTTAAGACTGTTTCCGCAGTAACCTCTTTCTCTTCTATATCCACAGGATAAGGATTCGTTTTATATTCTGCACCTTTTCCGTCTTTAAAGATTTTAGCTTTATATGTAGCCCCTTTATCTAAAAAAGTAAGAGGTAGAGCCAGATTACGTTTTTCCGAATTTGTGACGCTTCCTACATACCATTTTTCGCTGTCTCTGTCTTTACGCGCGATAGTAAGGTATTCACCTATTTTTGCATCAGGAACAACCGTTTTTGACCAATTTGCAGGGCATGATGTGATGAATTCGAAAGCTGGATTGTTTTCGTAGTTTTCTATCATGTCGGATGCCATTACTAGAGGACTATATATCACTACCGAAAGAGCCAATTGTTTTGCGATAGTCGTTTGTACACGGGTGGCAGGGTAAACCGGATTAGTGAAATTAAACGTTCCCGGTGTAAAATCTATCGGTCCTGCCAGCCCTCTGGTAAAAGGAATAATGGTCGTATGTTCCGGTGGATTGCCTCCGTCGCGTGACCATGCGTCATACTCTTGTCCTCTGACACCTTCCTGCGTCATCAGATTTGGCCATGTGCGTTGTAAACCTGTAGGCATGACCGGTTCATGATTGTCTATCATTCTATGGTGTTTTGCGGCCGTTTCTATTACCTTTCTGTAATGGCGTACTGCATATTGTCCGCTATGCATTTCTTTGGCATCCAAGAGAGGACTTACATATCCTGTTTTAACAGCATTTACACCATGTTTTTGATAATAGGCAAACGCACTGTCGAGCTGGTTCTCGTAATTTATAGTTGCACCTCCTGTTTCGTTATGACCTATCAACTTGACATTTTTCATTGCAGCATATTTGGTGATTTCAGCGATATCGAAATCCGGATATGCCTCCGTAAAACTGAATTTATCGCCTTCTTTGGTCCAGTCGTTTTCCCATCCTTTGTTCCATCCTTCTACCAATACACCGGAAAATCCGTGCTGTGATGCAAAATCAATATACTTTTTGGTATTGTCTGTCGTAGCTCCATGCTTCGGACCGTTATACCATGTGTATTTTTCCATATGCATACCCCACCAGATACCGATATATCTACCCGGTTTGATCCATGATGTGTCTGTTATTTTTGACGGTTCATTCAGATTGAGCATCAAACGTGAAAGAAGTAAATCTCCGGGCTTATTCGCAATTATGATTGTTCTCCATGGTGTTACATGGCCTGCTTTCATAAAAACCTTTTCGCCTGTAGACCACGGGCTAAGGTATGCTTTCAACACAGATGTTTTATTCTTTGAAGAAAGGTTCATGGCAGCGTAGTCTGTAAGATTTGCCTCGTGGATGCTTAGATACAGTCCGTCTTTTGTCTCCATAGTCAAAGGAGTACACACCGTGTCCAGCTCGTTGATCGGTTTGGCTTTATACAATCCTTCATAATATGGAGTATTGTATGGTATAGACCATGCTTTATGATTGTCTGCCAAAGCAAATTCTGTAAGTTCGTCCATGATAATGAAATCTTTCAGATTCTCTTGTTCCGGAAATTCGTAACGGAATCCCACACCATCGTTAAACACACGGAAAACCACTGTGAATTTACGTTTTAGTCCACTCGATTCTTCAATATTTACAGTGAGTTGATTGTACTTATTTTCGACTGAAGTTTCCTCGCCCCATGGTTGCTCCCAAGTTTCACTGAAAGAGGATTCTTTTACATCCTTAATGATAAAGTCTTTATCCAGTTCACTGTCTTTCAGTATAAATCCGAGAAAAGATTTGTTCAGAATGACTTTATTTTCTTTATTGACAGTATAGTATATCTTTCCGCTTTCGGAGCCTACGGATACCGATATGGTACCATCGGGAGACTTTACGGAAGAGTCTTTCTTAGTGCATGCTGTGCTGAGTAGCAGGACAAAGAGGGATAAGAATAGGATATATCTCATGATTATAATATTATTAATTTTTCACTTCCGCCAATACCTCTCCGGCTTTATCCAGCTGTAAGGAAACAAAATAGTAAAACGCCTGCTGAAGCTTTCTTTGTTTTATATTCTGTCCTGCGTATTGTTTCTTAAGGGTGTAATATTCTAGTATGTCTTCAAGGACAGAAGTATCGTATGTTACTCCCGAGAATGACTGCAAAAGATTTAGGTATTTGTACTCGAACTCTTGTGTAGGCTCTATCATAGTACCTTCGCCAAAGTCATTCCAAGTAATTAATTGCAGAAAATCTACAGTCTTTGTTTTAGCCATTTGCAGCAGATCATTGAACAATGCCCCGTCTTGATAATCTATCGGAGCCAATACCTGCTCGCCCCATCCGCCTTCTTTATAAAAATCTTTAAAGCCCGGATATGCTCCACCGAAGAATACATCGAAGTTATCTTTAGTGGAATATTTAGTATCCATCGAAGTTGCGTCTACCCAAATGTATTCTCCCGATGCATTTTGGTTGTTGGTCTCGTTAGCTGCACCTGAATGTCCGTACAAGGTAACGAATGTAGGCTTAGTCTTCAGTGAGCTGAATACACTGGTCCAGCCAGCGGCTGTTTTGATTTGCTGTGGCCCGAATACTAATAGTAATGGTTTGTTGGATACTTTTATATAGTTTTCTTTATTGAAGAAATTATCTTCCAAATATTTCATGTCCGCCTTAGCCTGAGTTATCTTAGCATCGCTATTCAAGTCGTCATTAAGTGTTTGGTCTTCGTAAACAATAGCAAAATTTATCCCTACTTTTTCCAATACCTTCACTATAGCCTCGGTATTTGTTTTGTTGGATGGATAATCATATTTGTTTTGAGTCCCGTACCAATCGATGAGTATACCGTCCACTCCTGAATACTTCATCAGTAGGAGATGGTATTCGATTACCGCTTCATCACTCGAAGCATATGGACCTATCAAGGGGTAGAAATGTGAAGCAATTTCTCGTTTTCCGTTGGCATCCACTTTATCCGGATCCTTAGTTGCCATTGTCCAATGTTGTCCCCATTTCTGGTCTGACGAAGACTCCGGTGTTTCAAACCACGGCATGTAATGCACATACAACTTCATCTGATTTGTTTTACTCACGGCTACCGGTTCGAATACCTCTACCGGCTCTTTTATTATGGGTAGGTCGTCTTTTTCACAACTGCTGAATATTATAGGGATGCAAGCAAAAATAGTTAATAACAGATTTTTCATATCCTTTGTTTTTTGAATGGCTGTGATACCTGTTTACATTAATATCACAGCCATTTAATTTTTTATTAATAATTTGGATTCTGAACCAGATTAGGATTTGCAGCCAACATCGTTGTAGGTATAGGATATACTCCTCTGAATGCTGGGGTAGTTCCTTTGCTCCACCATGGTTCGAAGAATGTGCCGAACCGTATGTTTACCGTACGACGGTTTCCTTCGAATACAAATTCGTGTTTCCATTCACTATCCAGATCTTCCAGTGTCAGTGCGGCAAGGTCATCCAATCCGGCACGGGCTCTTACTT
>RRZU010351742.1_pt1 | contig 29802 bp, 31 predicted proteins | sample 2165561 | NCBI WGS metagenome assembly RRZU01 (sample SAMN10456909, study PRJNA506462) | wastewater metagenome | isolation source: wastewater sludge | place: USA: Moscow, Idaho | reverse complement strand
CGGACGGCTTCGCCGGGTTCGTCGGCGGCGAGCGCTGAGGGTGTCGGCCAGCGCTCCATCCAGACCGACCACACGGGAAGGACGCGCGCGACCGGGGTCTGCTGGAGCATGAACTCGCTCACCATGACACCCCAAGGGGTGGCTTCGGGCTCGCGCCACGGCAGGATGCGGGCGTGCCCGGCATACCAAGCGAGGGTGGCGTCGATGACGCTGTGCCGGGAGGCGTTCACGGGGTGGGGGGAGTGCCCGCCACGTGCGCTAGCGAGTCGCGCACCGCATGTGCGAGGGGTTCGGTGACGCCCTCGACAGCCATGAGGTCGGCATCCGAGGCTGCGGCCAGGCCGGGGAGCCCGTCGAAGGCTGCGACGAGGCGGGCACTGACCCCGGCTGGCAGACGCGGCACGCTTGCGAGCAGGCGAAGCCCCCGCGGACGGATGGGCGAATCCAGGTGAAGGTCGGCGGGGAACCCGAGCCTGCGCCCCACGAGAACGATGTCGAACAGATCCTGGTCGTCGAGTTGGGTCAACCCCGCGAAGGGCATCGTCTCGGCGCCCTCGCAGACGTAGTCGCGCTGGATGAGCGAGGACAGCGGGGTCAGATCGTCGACCAGGTCACGCAACTGGAGGGCAGGCAGGCGGCCGTCCACGCCCAGCGCGGACACGTACGTGGACGCCTCACCGGCGAGCCGGTTGGTCATCTCGAACCGCTGACCGACATGGGCCACATCCCGCAGCGTCACCGCGTCATGAAGCTCCAAGCCGTTGAGGCGCGTCAGGGACGCGGTGAGCCGCTCGCGGTGAACGCCGATGGCGGCCAGGGCCTGGTTGGCGCGGGCGACCAGTTCGTCGGGGCGCGGAACAACGATGCGGGAACCCCCGGTGAACAACGAGATGGTCGACATCGAGGCGGACACGGTCACCACGGGAAGGCCGACCTGCCGTGCGACTCGTTCGGCTGAGCGATGCCGAGTGCCGGTCTCTCCTGTGGGGAGTGAGGCGTCGGGCGACAGGTGGACGCCCGCCGCCACGATGCGGTCGGCGTTGTCGCTGAGGACGATGGCGCCGTCCATCTTGGCCAACTCGCGCAGTTGCGGGGCGGTGAACGGTACGTCGATCACGAACCCGCCGGTGGAGATGGCCTGCAAGGCGTCACTGGTACCCAAGACGATCAGCGCGCCGGTGTGGCCGCTCACGATGCGGTCCAGCCCGTCGCGCAGGGGCGTGCCGGGGGCGAGGCGGATGATCTCCTCGGGCAGCCTGCCAATGCTCAACGCATCGCCTTCCAGGTCGTCGGCGCCCGCGGGTCGGGGCGATCTGCTTCGAGTCTAGGCGAGCTCACGGCCGTCGATCGGGACGACGTTACTGCGCGTCGGCGTAAAGGCGGCCGCGAGGGCCTCTTCCACGCTGTAGACCGGCACCACGGTCAAGCCTGCGGGGGCGGCTTCGTCGGCGGCACCAGCAGGGATGATGGCGCGCTCGAACCCGAGGCGTGCCGCCTCAGCAAGACGTCGCCCCACGGCCGGGACGCGACGCACCTCGCCTGAGAGCCCGACCTCACCCATCGCGACGGTACGGCCAGCAGGCTCCTCGTCGCGCATGGCGGACGCCACCGCGATGGCGAGGGCGAGGTCGGCCGAGGGGTCGGACAGCCGGACTCCGCCGACCGTGGACGCGTAGACGTCGCGGGTGTGCAGCTTGTGCCGGGCTCGGCGCTGCAGGACGGCCAGCGTCATCGTGACGCGGCTCACGTCCAGGCCGTGGGTCACCCGGCGCGGCTGGGTCAGGCTGGTGGGGACTACGAGGGCCTGCACCTCTGCGACGAGGGGACGCCGCCCCTCCAGGCTCACGGTCACACAGGTGCCCGGGGTGGGCCCTCTGCCTGAGGTGAACAGCCCCGAAGGATCGGGGACCTCGCGGATGCCGGACTCGGTCATCTCGAAACACCCCACCTCATCGGCCGGGCCGTAGCGGTTCTTGGATGCGCGGACCATGCGGAAGGCGCCGTGCCGCTCCCCCTCGAACGCGAGGACGACGTCGACGAGATGCTCGAGCGTTCGGGGGCCCGCCAGCGCCCCATCTTTGGTGACGTGCCCGATGATGAGCACCGCCATGCCCCGCCGCTTGGCGGTGCGGACGAGGGCATTGGTGACCTCGCGGACCTGAGTGACGCCGCCCGCGACGCCGTCGGTGCCCTGGGCCTGAACGGTTTGGACGGAGTCGAGCACCAGCAGGCTGGGGGAGAGCTCCTCCACATGCCCGAGGATCACGCCCAGGTCGGATTCTGCGGCCAGGAAGAGCTCGTCGTGCAGCGCCCCCGTGCGGTCGGCGCGCAGCCGCACCTGTGCTGTGGACTCCTCGGCGGTGACGTACAGGGTGCGGCGACCCTGGGAGGCCCATCGGGCGGCGGCCTCCAGCAGCAGCGTCGACTTGCCCACGCCGGGCTCACCGCCCAGCAGGACCACCGCACCGGGGACGAGGCCATCGCCGAGGACGCGATCCAACTCGCCGATGCCGGTGGAGATCCCCCGGGCATGACGGGCCTCGATCTGGGTGATGCGTTGTGCGGACTGGGTCGGTTTAGACAGGCTCGTGGTGCGCGTGGGGGCACTGGACACCTCGGCGAGGCTGCCCCACGCCTGACATTGACCGCAGCGCCCAACCCAGCGGTTGGTCGTCCAGCCGCATTCGCTGCAGCGGTGCGTCGTCGTCGTTCGAGCCATGCCCACACATTAGGAGGCGGCTCCGACATTCCCTGGTCAACCCAGGGAATGCGGCGAGGCTAGATGGTGACCAGGCCGTTCGGGCAGCGGAACGTGACCGACTCAATACCCGGGTTGCCGTTGGGGGCGTCGAAGGTGAGCGCCACCCCGTCGAAGACCGGCCCCAAGTCGGTGCCGATCCATTCCGAGACGCGCTCGGGAGAACCGGAAAGCCGGATCTCCAGGATGTCGACATCGGCGGGGGCGAGGGCGGCGGGGCGGACCTTTTCGGGGCTCGTCCACCGAACGAAGAACGGCAACTGCGGATCAGCCAGCAGACCCTTGATGCCGATCTGATCCCACTCGAGACGGCGACCGTCAGGGAACAGACGCGAGCCGTGGACGGCGCTACGCTCCAGGCGCTCCTCCAAAGGAGCCATGTCGTCGACCTCAAGCACCCAGGCCAGCCAGCCGCCCCCGAGTTCGGATCGCGCGCGGACGGCTTGCCCGAAGACGGCCTTCTCCGCTGCGGGGTGCTCCAGAACCTCCACGACCTCGAGGTAACGCCCACCGCCCACGGTGAGGATGTTGTTGCGCGTGCCAAAGCGCGGGTGGAAACCTCCATCGCGGAAACTCACACCGAGTGCTGCCTCCAAGCGGGCCACCGCAGGGGCAAGGCCGTCAGGTCCGGCGGCAAAGGTGAGGTTGGACAAACGCATGGTTCATTGAAACCCATCGCCTCTATCGTTCGCCAATCGGAGGCATCGCACCTTGTCGGAAGCAGTATCACGAGGTGGAGATATGTGCCGGAAGTGGGGCGCGGCGCCAGGGGCGCTCTATGCTTGCCGATGTGAGTGCGCACCACGCCTGGCCCGGACCCGGCCCCAGGTCACGCCCCCGAGTGGGGCTCTCGACCTCCTCGGTGTACCCCGAATCCACGGCGAGTTGTTTCGAACTCGCCGGACGCCTCGGCTACGACGGCGTCGAGGTCATGGTGGGCATCGATCCGGTCAGCCGCGACGTCGACGCGCTCGTCGAATTGCGGGACTACCACGATCTGCCCGTTTTGTCGGTGCATGCACCGACGCTGCTGGTCACGCAAGGGACGTGGGGGCGTGACCCCTGGGAGAAGCTCGAACGCTCCGCGGTGGCGGCTCACCGCCTGGGTGCCGACTGCGTCGTGGTCCACCCGCCGTTTCGGTGGCAACGCACGTACGCGCAAGGGTTCGTCGAGGGTATTCGGCGGCTCGAACGCACCACCGGCATCGTGTACGCGGTGGAAAACATGTTCCCCTGGCGCGGGCCTCGCAACGCGGAGATCCGCGCCTATGCCCCTGGCTGGGATCCGACCGAGGGCGACTACGACCACCTCACGCTCGACCTCTCCCACGCTGCCACCGCTCGGCAGCGCTCGCTCGACTTGATCGATGCGTGGGGAGAGCGCCTCACCCACGTCCACCTCACCGACGGCGACGCCTCCATCAGCGATAGTCACCTCTTTCCCGGCGAGGGGGACCAAGACGCAGGAGCGGTCATGGCGGAGTTGGTCGCTCGGGGCTTCGCCGGCCACGTGGTCCTCGAGGTCAACACCCGCAGTATCGGCTCACGCTCGGCCCGGGAAGAAGCGCTGGCCCGGGCGCTGGCCTGGACTCGGGCCCACCTCGGCGTCCCCGCGATGCCATGACGCTCGACGCTGCGCCCGTCGCGTCGGAGCGGTTCCGCCCGCGCACCGAAGTGTTACTCGTCTTGGGGCTCTCCCTGGGGCAGTCCGCCGTCTACTCGATCCTGTCGATCATCAAGGCGCTGACGCAGGGCCCGCTGAACCAGCAGACCACCACGATCAACAACTCGGTCACCCCCGAGCGCCCCTGGCTGGACCTGGCCTACCAGGTGGCGGGGATCGCCTTTCCCCTCGTCCCGGTCGGCCTCGCGCTCTACCTGCTGTGGCAGACCGGCGATCGGGACCGCATCGGGTTCGACCTGCGGCGTCCGGGATTCGATGTGGCGCGCGGCTTCTTCGCGGCGGCGATCATCGGGATCCCCGGCTTGGCCTTCTACTTCGCGGCCCGAGAGTTCGGCTTCAACACCAACGTCTCCCCGGCCAACCTGGCACAGAACTGGTGGACGATCCCGGTGCTGGCCGGGTATGCGGTCATGAACGGCGTCTTGGAGGAAGTCGTCATGCTCGGCTTCTTGTTCGTGCGCTTCGAGCAACTGAAGCTGCGGCCGTGGACCGGCATCCTCATCAGCGCCCTCATCCGGGGCAGCTATCACCTGTATCAGGGGTTCGGGGGCTTTGTCGGCAACGTGGTGATGGGGGTGGTGTTCGGCTACCTTTACCGGCGCTGGGGACGCGTCATGCCCTTGGTGGTCGCGCACACGATCTTGGACCTGTTCAGCTTCATCGGGTACGCCCTCATCGCCCCCTACGTCGACTGGTTCTGAGCGGGCCGCCTCCGGCCTCAAGGGGCGTCCCGCAGTGCGGGGTGGCTCCCGCCGTCGAGCGGGCCGCCGGTAGGATCGCCCCATGCGAATTGGTGTTTTCGGTGCGACTGGTCAGGTCGGCCGGGTCATGCGCGCGCTGCTGGAGCAGCGCGACGTCCCCGTCGATGACGTGCGGTTCTTCAGCTCGGCCAAGTCCGCGGGCACGGTGCTGCCCTTCGACGGCCGCGACATCGAGGTCGAAGACACGGCCACCGCAGATCTGTCCGGCATCGACATCGCCATCATGTCCGCGGGCGCGACGATGTCGCGTGAATACGCCCCCAAGCTCGCCGCTCTCGGCGCGGTCATCGTCGACAACAGCTCCGCCTGGCGCAAGGATCCCGAGGTTCCGCTGGTCGTCAGCGAGGTCAACCCGCAGGACGCGGTGAACCCGCCCAAGGGGATCATCGCGAACCCGAACTGCACCACGATGGCGGCGATGCCCGTCCTCAAGCCGCTTCACGACGCCGCGGGTCTGGTCAGGCTCACGGTCGCCACCTATCAGGCCGTCTCGGGTTCAGGAGTCAAGGGCGTCGACGCGCTCGCCGACCAGGTCGCCGCGACGACCGACCCGCGCGCCCTGGCGCTGGACGGCTCGCTGGAGCGCCCCGAGGACCCCGCGCCCTACGTGGCCCCCATCGCCTACAACGTGGTCGCCCTCGCGGGAAGCATCGTGGACGACGGCTCGCTGGAGACCGACGAGGAGCAGAAGCTCCGCAACGAATCCCGCAAGATCTTGCACCTGCCCGACCTGCGCGTCTCCGGAACCTGCGTCCGCGTGCCGGTGTTCACCGGGCACAGCCTGTCCATCCATGCGGAGTTCGACTCCGCGATCACCCCCGACGAGGCGCTGGCCCTGCTGGCCAATGCCCCCGGCGTTCAGATCGTCCCGGTGCCCGAGCCGCGCGTCGCCGCCGGAGCCGACGACGTGTTCGTCGGGCGCATCCGTCAAGACCAGGCCGTGGACGGCAACCGGGGCCTCATCTTGTTCGTGGCGGGTGACAACCTGCGTAAGGGTGCCGCGCTCAACGCCATCCAGGTCGTCGAACTGTTGATCGGTCAGAAGTGACCACGGTCGCCATCCTCGGCGTCGGGGCGATGGGGGAGATCATCCTCAGCGGTCTGCTGCGCGCGGGATGGGACCCTGCCAGCCTTGTCGGGGCCGCTCGTCGACCGGCTCGCCGCGAGGAACTCGCCAGCCGCTACGGCGTCAGGATCGAGGAGTCCGTCGAGTCCGCAGCCGGGGGAGCGGATGTGGTGCTCGTGGGCGTCAAGCCCTACGACGCACTCGCGTTGCTGCCCCGCATCGCGCCGCACCTGGCCCCCGGGGCCATCGTGATTTCGCTGTGCGCGGGCATCACGACCGCCCAGATGGAGGCGGAACTCCCTGACGGGACTCCCGTGATCCGCGTGATGCCCAACACTCCGGCGCAGGTGGGGGCGGGCATGTCCGTCATCTCCGCGGGGAAGCACGCTTCCGACGCCGACCTGGCCACCGCGGTCAGCCTCATGGAGGCCGTCGGCACGGCCGTGGTGATCCCTGAAGCGCACCAGGACGCCGCCACCGCGATCTCCGGTTCGGGGCCCGCCTACGTCTTCTATGTGGCCGAGGCCCTCATCGACGCGGGGGTTCTGCTGGGCCTGCCCCGCACGGTAGCGACCACGCTGGCCACGCAGACGCTGCTGGGTTCTGCCACCCTCCTAGACGCCACGGGGGAGCATCCGACGCTGTTGCGCGAGCGCGTCACGTCACCGGGGGGAACGACCGCGGCGGCGCTGCGCGTTCTGGACGAGCGGGCCGTCACCGCGGCCTTCATCGCTGCCGCCGAGGCCTGCCGGGATCGGTCGGCGGAACTCGGTGGCTGAACTGCGCGCGTCCATCGATGGCCCCGGCTTGGTGCTGTCGGGTCGGAGCGCGTAAGATTTTGTTCTTGGCTGGCCGTTTCGACGGCGAGCCGCGTCCTAAGTCGTTACAAGCCGGGTTCCCGGCGCCTGAGGAGTCTCACGTGGGTTCGGTCATCAAGAAGCGTCGCAAGCGGATGGCGAAGAAGAAGCACCGCAAGCTGCTGAAGAAGACGCGTATCCAGCGCCGCCGCGCCGGTAAGTGAGCGTCGGCGCCCCGATGACGCTCCCGGACGCCCGTGTGGTGGTCCTGGTGCGTCAGGGGTGCCATCTTTGTGACGACGCCCTGGCGATCGTGTCGACGGTGTGCGCCCGCGCCGGTGCCACCTGGACGTCCGTGGACGTGGATTCGGACGCGCAGTTGCGTGACCAGTACACCGATCACGTGCCCGTGACGTTCGTCGACGGCGAGCAACTCTCGCTGTGGTTTGTCGACGAGGCACGTCTGTCCGCCGCGCTCGCGTGAACGCCTATCCTTAGCCCCATGCAGCCGACCATCGTCTATGTCTGCCGTCACGGGCAGGTCGATAATCCCGACCACGTCCTCTACGGCAGGTTGCCCGGTTATGGGCTGAGTGCGCTGGGGCATGCCATGGCTGAGCGCCTCGGCGAGCATTTCGCCGACGTGCCGCTCCAGCACCTGCGCGTCTCCCCGCTGCAGCGCGCCAAGGAGACGCTGGCCCCCATCGCCGCCGGGCATCCCGATCTGGAGATCGTGGAGGATCCCCGGCTCATCGAGACGGCCAACATCCTCGAAGGCCAATCGTTTGGCCGGTTCAACCAGCGCCTGTTGTTCCCGCAGAACCTGTGGCACCTGCGTAACCCGCTGCGCCCCACCTGGGGTGAGCCGTACCCGCAGATCGCCCAGCGCATGCGCGCCGCGATCGCCGACGCTGCCGCTAGCGTGCCTGAGGGCGGGAAGGCGCTCATCGTGTCGCACCAACTCCCGATCTACATCGCCCGGCTGGACGCTGAGGGCCGCAGCTTCGTGCACAACCCCGCTACCCGTGATTGCCGCCTCGCATCGGTGACCGCCTTTCACTTCCTGGACGGTCGGATCGTCGGCGTCGACTATTCCGAACCTGCCGCCGACCTTTACCCGGCGAAGAAGAAGATTTTCCGGCCGGGGATGTGAGCGGAGTGAAGGCGCACGCTGTGGCCCTCGCCCTGGTGACGGGCGCTCTGCTCCTGACCGGGTGCGGTGCTGCCCCCTCCGCGCAGGGTGGTTTTGTCGGCGGCGACGGTTCCTTGACCGTCGTGGCACCTGAACAGCGCAAGCCTGCCCCGCAGGTCACCGGCGTGTTGCTGGGCGGCGGGAGTTTCGACTCGGCCACCCTGGGGGGTCGCGTCGTCGTCTACAACGTGTGGGGAAGCTGGTGTGCCCCCTGCCGCAAGGAAGCCCCCGCGCTGGAGGCGGCCGCGCGCAGGACCTCAGACAAAGCGACCTTCGTCGGGCTGAACACGCGCGATCTGGATTCCGCGCCAGCCGAGGCGTTCGTGCGGGCGTTCGGCATCACCTATCCGAGCGTCTTCGACCCCGACGGGCGCGAGTTGTTGAAGTTCGGCACCGATCTGCCCCCCAGCGCCATCCCCTCCACCGTGGTGGTGGACGCGCAGGGGCGTGTGGCTGCCCGAGTGCTGGGCGAAGTGACCGAGTCAACACTGGTCGGGCTCGTCGAGGATGTGGCGGCGGGCAAGTGACGCCGCTGGATGTGGGGCAGTGGTTCGCGCAGGCCGCCGGGGGGTCCATGCCGTTGGCGCTGCCGGTGGCCGTCCTGGCCGGGGTGGTGTCGTTCTTCTCTCCCTGCGTCCTGCCGCTGCTGCCTGGCTACCTCAGCTACGCGACCGGTCTGGCGGCCAGTGAGGTCACCGAAGGTCGCGGCGGCCGCGGACGCATGCTCGCTGGCACCAGCCTGTTCGTGCTGGGATTTGCGCTCGTCTTCGTCTCCACGGGTGCGTTGTTCGGCGGCCTGGGCGGGTTCTTGCTCACCTGGAGCCGCCCGATCACCATCGTCGTCGGCATCCTGGCCATCGTCTTGGGCCTGGTCTTCGCTGGCGTCCTTCGTCTGGGCCAGCGCACTGTGCGGATCAACCGCGCCCCGGCGGTCGGCCTGGCCGCCGCCCCGCTGCTCGGGGTGGTGTTCGGGCTGGGCTGGACGCCCTGCATCGGGCCGACGCTCTCGGTGGTGTTGACCTTGGCCATCAACGAAGGCACAGCCCTGCGGGGGGCGGTCCTCGCCCTGGCCTACGCGCTCGGGCTGGGGATTCCTTTCCTGCTGGCAGGGCTCGCTTTTGAGCGGTTCAGCAGCACCGCCGACTGGTTCAAGCAGCATCACGGTGTCGTGCAGCGCCTCGGCGGGGGCATGATGGTGCTCGTCGGTCTCCTGCTCGTCAGCGGGTTGTGGGACCGTCTCATGGGCGTGTTTCGCCAATGGGCGTCCGCGTTCGGGGTGGTGATCTGATGCGTTACCTGCGTCTGTTCTGGGTGCAGCTGACCTCCATGCGCACCGCGCTGCTGTTGCTGTTCACCCTCGCCGTGGTGGCGATCCCCGGTTCGCTGCTTCCGCAGCGTCCCGTCGCCCCGATCCGGGTCTCGGACTGGAAGGCAGCCAACCCTGCCGTCGCTGACCTGTACGAGAAGCTTGGCCTGTTCGACGTCTACCACTCACCCTGGTTCGCGGCCGTCTACCTGCTGCTGATGATCTCGCTGGTGGGGTGCATCATCCCGCGGATCGGCGTCTATGCCCGAGCGTTGCGCACTCCGCCCCCGCGCACCCCCCGGCACCTGAACCGGTTGCCCGCGTCGGTCCAGGGCACCTCCACGCTGTCGGCCGATGAGGCGCTGGCTGCGGGGCAGAAACTCCTCGCCTCGCGGCGTTTTCGGACCAGGCGCGACGGCGACTCGGTGGCTGCCGAACGGGGCTACCTGCGGGAGTTCGGGAACATCTTGTTCCACCTCAGCTTCGTGGTGATGCTGGTGGGGCTGGGCTGGAACTCGTTGTGGGGCTACAAAGGCGAAGTCATCACCGTGGAGGGGCAAGCCTTCTCCAACAACCTCACCCAATACGACGACTTCACCGCCGGGGCCGCGTTCACCCCCGCCGACCTGGCCCCCTTCACCGTGTGGATCGACCGCTTCACCGCCAAGTTCGAGACCGGGGAGGTGCAGCGTGGAGCAGCGCGCGTCTTCCAAGCCGACGTCCGCGTCGCCCACGCCGACGGCACCCCCGAACAAGCCCGCATCGAAGTCAACCAGCCGCTCGTCGTCGACGGGACGAAGATCCACCTGATCGGGCATGGATACGCCCCGGTCGTGACCGTGACCGACCCCCAGGGTCACGTGGCGTTCTCCGGCCCTGTGATCTTCCTGCCCCAAGATGGGAACTTCACCTCCCTGGGCGTCATCAAAGCGCCGGACGCCCGACCCGACTACCTCGCCTTCGAGGGGTTCTTCCTCCCCACGGCGGTCGTCGATGAGCGCGGTCCCCATTCGGTGTTCCCCGATGCGCTGTCGCCCGAACTGTTCCTCACCGCCTGGACGGGTGCCCCGCGCGCCGAGACGGGCGTGCCCGAGTCGGTGTACTCCCTCAACAAGACCGGCCTGACGCAGATGCGCACCGCCGACGGGACGCTGGTCACCTTCAAGATCGCCCCCGGTCAGATCGTCGATCTGCCCGATGGCTCCACGCTGTCCTTCGACGACTGGCGCCGCTGGACGAAGCTGCAGGTGAGCTACGAGCCCGGTCTGTGGCTGGTCATCGCCTCGGTGCTGATCGCCGTGGCCGGGGTATCGGCGAGCTTGTACGTGCGGCCCCGCCGTCTATGGCTGCGTGTCACCGAGCAGGACGACGGGACGCTACGCGTCGACGCCGGCGGGTTGGACCGAGCTGAGTCCGCCACCGGTTTGAACGATGACGTCGCAGCCCTGGCCGCCGCCGCCGGGGCGGAGGCGTCCGGCACCACCGTGTCACCCACCAGCCAGGAGGATGCCCCGTGATCGCCACCTATTCGAGCCTGGCGATGGTCAGCTCCGCGGTGATCTATCTACTCGCGATGTGCTCTTACGCCCTGGAATGGGCGGCGACACGACGCCCCGGTGACGAAACCCCCGGCGCCACGACGGGTGCGGTGCGCGCCTCACGGTTTGGTCGGATCGGGCTGGGCCTCATGCTCGTGGCGGTGCTGAGCCACATAGCAGGCATCGTCTTGCGCGGTGTAGCCGCCCAGCGGGCCCCCTGGGGCAACATGTACGAGTTCGTCACCAGTTCGCTCGGGTTCGCCGCACTCTTCGCCCTGTACCTCATCTGGCGGCGTGGTTGGGCGTGGCTGGGCCTTCCCCTCACGCTGCTGCTGGCCGTTGGCCAGGGGCTGGCCGTCACCGTGTTCTATGTGGCTGTTGCGCCGCTGGTCCCGGCGCTGCACTCAGTGTGGTTCATCATTCACATCGTGGCCGCGGCCATCGCGGGGGCGACGTTCAACCTCGGGGGCATCGCCGCGATCCTCTATCTCGTCCGGCTCCGGGCTGAGCGGAAGGGGGAGGTGCGCGGCTGGCTGGCGCAACTCCCCAGCGCCGCTGCGCTGGACGACTTCTCCTTCCGGGTCTTGCGCTTCGCCTTCCCGCTGTGGACGTTCACGATCCTCGCGGGCGCCGTGTGGGCCGACTACGCCTGGGGCCGGTTCTGGGGGTGGGACCCGAAGGAAACCTGGTCCCTGGTGACGTGGGTCGTCTACGCCGCCTACCTGCACGCCCGGGTCACCGCGGGCTGGAGGGGTGTGGGCGCCGCCTGGCTGGCGATCATCGGCGTCGTCGTGTTCTGGTTCAACTTCGTCGGCATCAACCTGCTCGTCAGCGGCCTCCACTCCTATGCGGGCATCTGACACACTGGCGAAGTGCGTGCATTCGATCTGATCGTCATCGGCGCCGGTTCGGGCAACTCGATCATCGACGAGCGGTTTGCTCACCAGCGGGTCGCCTTGCTCGACAACGGGCGCCGCTTCGGGGGCACCTGCCTGAACTACGGCTGCATCCCGACGAAGATGTTCGTCCTGCCCGCCGACTACCTCACCAGCCCCGCGGACGCCGCCCGCGTCGGTGTGCACCTGGACGCCGCCAGCGCCGACTGGGCCCAGGTGCGCGATCGCATCTTCGGGCGCATCGACCCGATTTCCGACGCCGGACGCGACTGGCGCGCTGAGAGCCCCAACGTGACCTTGTTCCGGGAGACGGGACGCTTCATCGGGCCAAAAACCCTTCGCGTCGGCGATGAGGAGATGACGGCCGAGAAGATCGTCATCGCGGCCGGATCCCGCGCTGTGATCCCGCCCCTTCCTGGCCTGTCGGCCGCGTTCGAGGCAGGGGTGGCGCACACGTCGGACACGATCATGCGCATCGGCGCATTGCCGCCCCGCATCATCATCCTGGGCACCGGCTACATCGGCTCAGAGTTCGCTCACGTGTTCTCTGCGTTCGGCTCCTCGGTCACGATGATCGGGCGATCGGCTCGCGTCCTGGGCCGCGAGGACGAGGCCATCGCGGAGCGGTACACCTCCGTGCTGGCCGAGGCGATCGACCTGCGTCTGGAGCGCGACATCACCGACATTTCGGTGGCCGACGGGGTGGTCACCGTGACGATGCGTCGACGCGATGGCAGCGTCGACGCGGTCGAGTCGGACCTGCTTCTGGTGGCGACCGGGCGGACCCCCAACGGCGACACCCTGGACGTGCAGGCGTCCGGTGTCGCGACGGACGCCGCCGGCTTTGTTCTTGTCGACGACCAGCAGCGCACCAGCGTGCCGGGGATCTGGGCACTCGGGGACGTCAGCTCGCCGTGGATGCTCAAACACGTGGCCAATCATGAGGCGCGCATCGTGGCCCACAACCTGCTCGACCCGCAGCATCCGGCCCGGCGGGATGCCCGCCCGGTGCCGCACGCGGTGTTCGGGCATCCGCAGGTGGCCTCGGTTGGTCTCACGGAACGCGAGGCCCGCGAGGGCGGCCTGGATGTGGTCGTCGCCGTGCAGGATTACGCCGGAACCGCCTACGGGTGGGCCATGGAGGACCGCGACAGCTTCGTGAAGGTCGTCGCGGATCGGCGTACCGGATGCCTCGTGGGCGCCCACGTGATCGGGCCCCAGGCGTCCGTGCTGATCCAGCCGCTCATTCAGGCGATGAGTTTCTCTTTGAGCGTGAGCGATATGGCTCGGGGCCAGTTCTGGATTCATCCGGCGCTGACCGAGGTGGTCGAGAACGCGCTGCTGGGTCTGGGCTTGGGCGAGGGGCAATGATCCGCCGCGGGCTGATCCTCCTCGGCCTTGTCAGTCTGGCCTTCACCGGCTGTCAGACGCCGGTGAGGCCCACTCCCGCGCCGACGGCCACGGGGTCAGCCTCCGCGAGTTCTGCGTCGGCGACCGCGACCCCCAGCGCGTCCACCCCCGCCACGGCGACCCCCGCCCCGCTGAGCGCCTGTCAGCGCGTCGCCAGCGAGATGTCCGTGGAGGACGCTGCCGGTCAACTCGTCATGATGGGGGTCACGGGCTCCCTGGACGCCACGGGGGCCTCGGTGTTGTCCTCCTCGCGCATCGGGTCGGTGATCTTGATGGGTACCGCCAGCGGTGGCGTGAAAGGCACGGCCTCCCGGGTGGCGGCCATCCGCAAGGCGGGTGGGGATCACGGAATCCTGGTCGGGGTCGATCAGGAAGGTGGCACGGTCCGCAGGCTTCAGGGGGCCGGGTTCAGCACGATGCCCTCAGCGGTCGAGCAGGCAGCGATGTCGGACGCCGACCTGCGCACGGCAGCCCACACCTGGGGGAGCGAACTCGCTCGCGCGGGGATCAACCTGGACTTCGCCCCGGTGGTGGACGTGGTCCCACCGGGCAAGGCGTCCACCAACGAACCCATCGGCAAGCTGAAGCGCGGCTACGGCTCCACCCCGGAGAAGGTCGCCGACAAGGCCACGGCCTTCATCGAGGGGCTTCAACAGGCGAATGTCGGGGCAACGGCGAAGCACTTTCCCAACCTGGGCCAGGTGACCGGCAACACCGACTTCGCCGCCAAAGTCGTCGACAGCGTCACCACCGCCGACGACCCTGCCTTGCTGCCGTACCGGCGCGCCATTGCGGCGGATGTGGCGTCGATCATGGTGTCGACGGCCTACTTCACCCGGATCGACGGGTCCAGCCCGGCCGCCTTCAGCCCCACCGTGGTGGGCTTGGTGCGGGGGCTGGGCTTCACCGGGGTGATCACCAGCGACGACCTGGGTGCGGCGAAGGCGGTCGCGTCCGTTCCGGTCAAGCAGCGGGCCGTCCGGTTCGTGAGGGCGGGGGGTGATCTGGCGATCAGTGTCGACCCGTCGGCGGCGTCTGCGATGGTCGCGGGTCTGGTGGAGCAAGCGCATGCCGATCCGGCGTTCGCAGCCCAGGTACGCGCGAGCGCGGCGCGCGTTTTGGAGCTCAAACAACGGCTCGGCGTCGCGTCGTGTGATTCTTAGCCTCGTCGGGGCGTAGCCCAGCGTCGACCCCGACGGCCTGACCCGGAAGGCCGCCCTCCCAGCAGGGTGAGACCGTGGACGCCCCATCCCCAGGCGGCAGCCAGCAGCGCAGCCCCCAGGACATCGCTGGGGCGATGCCACCCCGCTGCCACCACGCCGATGCTGATCAGCAGGGAACCGACGGCAGCGACCGGCAGGGCGAGACCACGCAACCACGTCCGGGGGGCCAGGACGAGCGCGCACGTAGCACCCCAGGCGAGTGCCGCGTGACCGGAGGGGAACGAGTTGGACAGATGCGGCCCCACGGTCAGTTCGGGCCGCTCGAGGAGCGACTTGACCACCTGCGAGGTGAGGTTGACCCCGGCGAACGCGACGAGGGGGCCTGCCATGCCCCCGCGCCGAGGCCGCATGCACGCGCAGATCAGAGCGACGACCACGCAGGCGAGGGCGAACCACACGATCCGGCCCGACATCATCTGGGCGGCGAGGCTCCTGGTGGCCCCGGACTGTTCGCTGAGCGTCATCATCAGGGCTTGGTCCAGGGTCTGGCCGGGACGGGTCAAGACGGCGACGACGGCGAGCACGCCCGCGGCTCCCCCGAATCCGAGCCCTGCGGCGAGGGCGCCCCAGCCGGGACGCCGACCGGTGGGCGGCGGCGCTGAGATGGATCGGGGGACGGAGGGTGCGGTGGTCATGAGAACTCTCCTCGGGGACTGCGGGACGCTCAGGCGGGGACCACGCAGGTGGCCTGATCGGCGTTTTGGCCATCGACGTTCTTCGGCAGAGACGAGGCCGTGGGGCTCGTGGGGGCTGGACCGCCGCTGGTGCTGGGGCCGCCGCCGGAGCGTGCAGGCGCTGCGGGGGCGCGTGGCGTGGTGGGTGTCGGCTGGGCGGTGGTGGCGCCACGTCCGGTGTGCGATGCGTCGAGGTGGAGCGGCTGGTCCGCCGCGATCAGCCCGAACAGTGTCGTGGCGGTGGCCTTGTCGGGAACCACCCGGTTGCCATGGGGCAGATAGGGGTAGGTGACCAGCGCCATCGTCTCGACCGGGATGCCCGCGACCGTGGTGGCCAACGACGCCAAGGTGCCAGGGTCGGCCAGATCGGTGGAGAGCACCATCGTGCGGCTTGCGGTGTCGGCGATCGCATACAGGCGGACGGGGTCGGCCAAGGTCGCCCGTGCGCGCAGCGTACGGGCCAGGGAGGACAAGAAGACCTGCTGGGTGGAGATCCGTGCCAGGTCGCTGCCGTCGCCCACGCCATGCCGGGAGCGCAGCAGCGCCAGGGCTTGTTCGCCGGAAAGGTCGAAGGTGCCCGCCGAGGGGATGCTCAGGCCCGAACGCGGGTCGTCGATCGGGCCGGTGAAGCAGATGGGGACGCCGCCCACGGCGGTCGAGAGTTCGATCACGCCCTGGAAGCTGATCTGGGCGGCGAAGCGGATCCGGGACCCGGTCAGGCTTTCCACCGCCGTCGCGACACAGCCCAGGCCGCCTCGGCTCAACCCGGCACCCTGAACCAGCACCCACCGGGACCGCCACCGCGGGCTGATCGTAGGCAACCTTCATGAGCCCTCACCACCGTTCGACTAGTCATCTCTGTCGTCCGGTGGAGTGTTGCTGGCCGATGTCACATCACGGTCACAGGCCACGAAGGAGCCGAGGGTGACCCCGCAGGGGCCGGAGGTGTGCGCTTAGGGTTCGACGCGCAGTTGTGCCTGCACCTGCCGTGCGGTGGCCAGCAGTTCAGGCCTGCTGTCGGGGATGGAGGCGTAGTAGAGGCTGGAGGACTCGTCGCTGGTGGCGACGATGACGATGATCGCGGTCTCGCCGGTCTCGTTCAGCCCCTTGATGGAGAAGCCGAGGTGCATCTCGGTGACCCAGGCGTCCTTGCCGTCGACCGTGGTGGCCTGGCTGACGACGTCTTGGCGGGAGACGGCAGCGTCGCCGTAGAAGACACCCAGCACGCACCGGGTGACGATCTCGGAGCCCTGCTGGGGAGAGAAGAAGCCGTCCCCCGCGACGAGTTCCCCCACCAGCAGCGAGGCAACCCAGCTGCTCCCCTTACCGTCGTAGTCCTCTTGCACCATGACGCTTTGCCCGTAAGCGTCGCGTCCGAAGGGCACGCGGTTGTCGGGGCGCACAGGGCCCCACGGGGAGCCTAGCAAGGGGTAGGAGAGTTTGCCCCCCTGGACGCGACCGCTGGGATTGGCATGCGAGCTCGGGGTGGCACTGGGGTCGAACGTGATCTTGGGGCATACGTTCGAGGTGGGGTTGGAGGCAGCCTCGTCGGTGTTCCCGCCGAACGCGCCGCTCAACAGATACCACCCGCCGACGATCATGCCGATGATCAGCAGGCCGATGAGCCCCAGCGCCAGCGCGGGGCCCAGCTTGGAGGAGCGCTGATCGATCTCGGCGTAGGTGTAGGGGCCCGCCGGGCGGCCCTGCTGCGCCTCCCGGATCGGGAGGGAACCCGCCGGGGGGGCGGGCTGGGAGGGTGCCAGCCCCGGGGCGGGGGAGGACGGGTTCGGGGAGACGTGTGTCGTCCACGTCGAACCGTCCCACCACCGGAACATTCCTGGCTGCCCGCTCGGGTCCGTGTACCAACCTGGCTGAGTCATGAGGTGATTCTAGGTTGCGGACCCGAGGGGACAGCCACAAAGGATGCCACTGGACTCACCCGAATCGGCCGGTGATGTAATCCTCAGTCGCCTTCTCGTTGGGCGTGGTGAAGATCGTCTTGGTGTCATCCATCTCGATCAGGTGGCCCGGCTGGCCGGTCCCGGCGATGTTGAAGAACGCCGTGGTGTCGGACACCCGGGCGGCCTGCTGCATGTTGTGGGTCACGATGACGATCGTGTAGTCGTTCTTCAGCGTGCCGATGAGGTCCTCGATCGCCAGCGTCGAGATCGGGTCCAGGGCCGAGCACGGCTCGTCCATGAGGAGCACCGACGGACGCATAGCGATGGCGCGGGCGATGCACAGGCGCTGCTGCTGACCGCCCGACAGCCCTGATCCGGGGAGGTCGAGACGGTTCTTGACCTCTTCCCACAGGTTCGCCCCCCGCAGGGCCTCTTCGGCGACCTCGTCGGCCTCGGCGGCGGAGATTCGCTTGTTGTTGAGCTTGAGCCCGGCCAGCACGTTCTCCTTGATGGACATCGTGGGGAACGGGTTGGGTCGCTGGAACACCATGCCGATCTGGCGGCGGACGTTGACCGGGTCGACGGCCGGAGCGTAAAGATCCTCGCCGTCGAGCAGCAGGTCACCCTTGACGCTCGCGCCGGGGATGACCTCATGCATGCGGTTCAGCGACCGCAGGAACGTGGACTTGCCGCAGCCGGAGGGCCCGATGAACGCGGTGACAGCACGCGGCTCGATGATCATCGAGACGCCTTCCACGGCTTTGAAGTCGCCGTAGAAGATGTCGAGGTTCTTGGCTTCGATGCGCTTGGACATGAGTGCGTTGGTCTCCTTGGATTACCGGCCGGACTTCGGGGCGAACCGCTTCGCGACGAGGCGGCCGATCAGGTTGAGGGCCATGACGATGAGGATCAGGATGAGTGCGCCCGTCCAGGCGCGGTCGACGAACGCCTCCGGCGGCAAGCCACGGTAGGCGTACTGGTCGTAGACGAACGTGGGCAACGTCATCATCGGACCCGAGAAGAAGCTCATGTTGATGCTTTGGGTGAAGCCTGCGGCAACCATGAGGGGTGCGGTCTCGCCGATGATGCGGGCGATCGCCAAGATGACCCCGGCGACGATGCCCGATACGGCGGTCGGCAAGACGATGCGCAAGATGGTGCGCCACTTCGGGACGCCCAGGGCATAGGACGCTTCCCGCAACTCGTTGGGGACGATGCGCAGCAGTTCCTCCGTCGAGCGGACCACCACGGGGATCATGAGGACCGACAAGGCGAGGGAGCCCGAGAAGCCACTCACGGTGCCTGGACCCAGCAGCAGCGTCATCAGCGCGTAAGCGAACAGGCCCGCGACGATGGAGGGGATGCCGGTCATCACGTCCACGAAGAAGGTGATGCCGCGGGCCAGGTGTCCGCGTCCGTACTCCGACAGGTAGATGGCGGTCAGCAGCCCCACCGGGACGGAGATGAGCGTCGCCACACCGGTGATCATGAGCGTGCCGTAGATGGCGTGCACGGCGCCGCCGCCCACACCGTCGACGTTGCGCATCGAGTTGTTGAAGAACGCCAGGTCGAAGCGTCCCAGGCCGTTGGCCAGGGTGGTCGCCGCGACCCAGATCAGCGGCACGAGGGCCAGCAGGAAGGCGCCGATGATGAAGCCCGTCATGAGGCGGTCAGTCGCCCGTCGGGGCCCCTCGACGAGTCCGGAGCTGCAGTAGGTGACGACCTGGTAGATGACGAACGCCAAGACGGCAGCCAGGCCGACGTTGAACGGCCCCAGCAGGAGGGTGACCAGGACGGCCAGGGCGATCGACCCGACCACAGTGGCTGGGGTGGACCAGCGGGGGAGTTGTCCTGCGGTGAGGGAATCGCTTTTGCTGAGTGCGGTGGCGGTCATCAGTTGGCTCCTGAGAAGGCGGCGCGTCGCCGGACGATCCACCGGGCGAGCATGTTGACCGCCAGGGTGATCACGAACAGGATGAGGCCGCCGGCGATGAGCTGGTTGATCCGCAGCCCTGAGGCGTCGGGGAAGTTCAGCGCAATCGTCGCGGCGATGGTGTTGGGGTTCTGCTGCCCGATGATGTCGAACTTGATGACGCCTGCACCTGACAGCACCATGGCCACAGCCATGGTCTCGCCGAGGGCGCGTCCCAGGCCGAGCATGACCGCGGAGACGATGCCCGCGCGGGCGAAGGGGAACACGGCCATGCAGATCATCTCCCAGCGCGTGGCACCCAGCGCCAAGGCGGCCTCCTCGTGGAGCTTCGGAGTCTGCAAGAACACTTCGCGGCACAGCGAGGTGATGATCGGCAAGATCATGACGGCGAGCACCAGCGACGTGGTCAGCATGGAGCGGCCCGTGCCGGACGCGGGGGGCGTGAACAGCGGGAACCAGCCGAGATAGGTGGCCAGCCAGGCGTGGAGCGGCTGCAGCGCGGCGGCGAAGGTATTGGCGCCCCACAAGCCGTACACCACGGACGGGACGGCCGCGAGCAGGTCGATGACGTAGCCCAGGCCGCTGGCGAGTCGCCGCGGCGCGTAATGCGAAATGAACAGCGCGATCCCGATGGCGACCGGGACGGCGAACACCAATGCCCAGAAGGCCGAGTAGACCGTGCCGAAGGCGAAGGGGGCCACCCAGGACCAGAAGGGGCCATAGCCACGGCTTTGCAGCATCTCGGGGGTCGAGGTGAGTGCCGGGAAGGCCTGCGCGATGAGGAACAAGGCGACGGCGGCCAAGATGACGAAGATCGCAATGCCAGCGCCGGTGGACAGGCCGGTGAAGACCTTGTCGCCGATGCGCGGCTTGGCGGGGACGACGGCGAGATCGTCCTCGGGAGCTTGCCTGGTGTGGGTTGCGGTACTCACGCTTCCTTCTTCACTGGGCCGGGTGAGGGCATGGGCTCGGCCTGACCGGGCGGGAGGCCCGGCCAGGCCGAGAAGGGATCACTTGATGGAGTCGATCGAGGTCTTCAGCTTGGCCTGCATGTCGGCCGACAGGGGGGCGTTGCCCGCCTTGGCCTGGGCGGCCTTCTGGCCCGCATCGGAGGCGATGTAGCCCACGTAGGACTTCACCAGGTTCGCCACGGAGCTGTCGGCGTAGTGCTCGCACACCAGCGCGTAGGAGACCAGGGCGATCGGGTACTGGCCCTGAGCCGTCCGGTCGAGCTTCAAGGCCCAGTCGTTGGCCGAGCGGCCCGACACCTTGGTGGCGTTGTCGACGAGCTTGGCGGCAGCCTCAGCGGTCGGGCCGAAGAACTCGTTGCCCACCTTGATCTGAGCCTTGCCCAGCGACCCGGCCTGCGACTCATCGGCGTAGCCAATGGTGTTGTTGCCGGACTGGACGGCGCCCACCACACCGGCGGTGCCCTTGGCGGCCTCACCCGGGAAGGCGTCCGGCCAGATGCCAGCCGACTTCTGGTTCCACACCGACGGCGCGGCCTGGGCCAGGTAGTCGGTGAAGTTCTCGGTGGTGCCGGAGTCATCCGAGCGGTGCACGGCGGTGATGGTGGCCGACGGCAGGTTGGCGCCCGGGTTGAGCGCGGCGATGGCCGGATCGTTCCACGTGGTGATCTTGCCGGCGAAGATCTTGGCGGTCGTGTCCGCGTCGAGCTTCAGGTCGGTGACGCCGTCGACCTTGTAGATGATCGCGATCGGCGAGACATACACCGGGAGGTTCAAGGCGTTGGAGTCAGGCGCGCAGACGGCGAACTTGCCCGCACCCATCTCTTCGTCCTTCAGTGCGCGGTCGGAGCCCGCGTACTGGACGGCGCCCGAAGCGAAGGCTTCACGCCCGGCGCCGGAACCGTCGGGGGAGTAGTTGATGGTGACGCCAGGGTTGGCGGTCTGGAAGGCGGCGATCCAGGTGGTCTGCGCGACGGACATGGAGGAGGCGCCCTTGCCGGTCAGGCGACCGTTGAGGCCGGAGGCGGCACCGCCGCTGGTCGCGGGAGCGGCGGCCTCGTTGGCGGCGCAGCCGCTGAAGGCGATCACCGAGGCGGCCACGAGGGCCAGCGGCGCAGCGAGCTTCTTCGAGAACATGTGTGATTCCTCACGTGCGAGCGTTCGGACCGCTGTGGCGCGGCACGAGGACTGGTCGTTCTTCCAATCTCGCTCGTGACGGTAGGCAGCGTCCGTGACGAGATTCCTCCGCGGAGATGAACGCAACATGAACAGGATGTCTCGATCCGGCACGACTGCCACCTCGGCCGCCATCGGGCGTTGTCAACGCACGTTTCCTGCCGTTCCCCCGTAGGGGTGACGGGGCAACCCCACAGTAGGTTTGCCCTGCGGGATGGCCCCGATTCAGGCTCGTGGGCGGTGGAATTCCACCGCGACGGCCTCGCCTTGAGGGTTGAGGTGGGCGATGACGGTCGCTGCCGTCTGCAACGGACGCGCGGCAATGCCGAGGGCTTCCAGCATGGTGGGCAGCAACGGGCGATGCCCGCACACGGCGGTCGGCGTGCCGGAGGCGGCCGCATCGCGGGCCAGGCGACGCATCAGCTTGGTGACCTCGGGCAGTTTCGTCTCGCCGATCTCCTCCGACAGCACCGACCAGCCCTGCACGTCGCGATCCTGCCTGCGGGCGAAAGGCTGCAGGGTTTGCATGCAGCGGATCGAGCTTGACGAGTGCAACTCCGCTACCCCGAAGGCGCTAAGCAGAGGGATGAGGAGTTTGGCTTGCTTACGGCCACGCGAGGTCACCGGGCGGGCCTGATCGCGCCCCGACCAGTGCTTGCGGTCCATCGCCTTGCCGTGCCGCACGATCAAGAATGGAGTGGTGGGGCCCAACTCCAACGCTTCGGTGACGACGGAACGCTCGTCGGCGTAGGTGAGGCGCGCCAGCGCCGTCTTGGGAGTCAGCCAGGCGACCTTGTCGACCTCACGGTCGGCCTTGCGACGCTTGGAGCTGAGCGGCTGGGCCAGCCAGTAGTGCACGATCTTGGTGCCGCTCTTGACCGGGTAGCGGATCGTCTTGATCGGACGCCGCAGCGCGACGGTGGTGTTGGTCTCCTCCCACGTCTCGCGTGCGGCTGCGGTCGCCTCGTACTCGTCGGGTTCCAGGTGGCCCTTCGGCAGGCTCCAGTCGTCGTAGGCGGGCCGATGCACCACCAGGATCTGACGTTTCCCGTCGTTCTCCCTGACGGTGACGGTCCCGGCCGCCTCGATCAGCTTGCGGGTCATCGCTGCTCCGTCCGTCGTCCGCCTTGCGTCGCGATCAGGTAGGCCTGGCTGTCGAGGAGGGGGGTGCCGTCGGCGGCGTGCGTCCGCTGCACCCAGTGGCGATCCTCCAGCCACCACGATGCGGTGCCGTCGTCGAAGGCCAGGTCGAACAGTGCGCTGATCCGGGCGATGTGGCGCGGGTTGGTGAGCGGGACGAGCACCTCGACGCGGCGGTCGAGGTTGCGGTGCATCAGGTCCGCGGACCCCAGACCCACGATCGGCTCGCCGCCCCCGGCGAACCAGAACAGGCGGCTGTGCTCCAGGAACCGACCCAGGATGCTGCGGACGCGGATGTTCTCGCTCAGACCCGGGACGCCGGGGCGTACCGCACAGATCCCGCGCACCCACAGGTCAACCGGGACGCCCGCCTGGGACGCGGTGTACAAAGCGTCGATCAGGGCCTCGTCGACGATGGAGTTCACCTTGATCCGGATGCCGCTGGGGCGTCCGGCGCGGGCGTGCTCGATCTCGCCCCCGATGAGCTTCAGCAGGCCGTTGCGGACGCTGTGGGGGGCCACCAGGAGGCGGCGGTAGTTCGTCTCGCGGGTCATCCCGGAGAGGTGATTGAACACGCGGCCCACGTCCTCGGTGACGATGGGGTTGGACGTCAGGAGCCCCATGTCCTCGTACACCCGGGCGGTCTTCGGGTTGTAGTTGCCGGTGCCGATGTGGGCGTAGCGGCGCAGGCCAGCGGGTTCGTCGCGCACCACCAGGCAGAGCTTGGCGTGGGTCTTCAGCCCGACGACGCCATAGACGACGTGGCAGCCCGCGCGTTCCAGCTTGCGCGCCCAGGTGATGTTGGCCTGCTCGTCGAAGCGGGCCATGATCTCGACGACGACGAGGACCTGCTTGCCCGCTTCGGCGGCGTCGACGAGGGCGTCCACGATGGGCGAGTCACCGGAGGTGCGATACAGGGTTTGCTTGATCGCCAGCACGGCCGGGTCGGCGGCCGCCTGTTCGACGAACCGCTGCACCGAGGTGGCGAAGCTGTCGTAGGGATGCTGCAGGAGCACGTCCCGGTCGTGCAGGGCCTTGAACAGGTCGGCGGGCTTGGAGGTTTCCACCTCGGCGAGTTCGGGGTGCGTCTTGGGCAAGAAGCTCGGATAGGTGAGCTTTTCGCGGTCCAGGTCGGCGACGGTCGACAGCCCGCGCAGATCCAGGGGCGCGGGCAGCCAGAACACTTCCGAGTCGGTGACGTCGATTTGGCTGCGCAGGATGTCCAGCAGGTCTTCGTGGATGTCCTCGTCCACTTCGAGACGGACCGGAGGGCGCCCCACCTTGCGGCGCAGGAGTTCCTTCTCGAGCGCGTGGAGGATGTTCTCGGCGTCGTCCTCTTCCACTTCGAGGTCTTCGTTGCGGGTCACCCGGAATGTGCTCCAGGTGATGAGGTCCATGCCGGTGAACACTTTGTGGAGTTGGTGGGAGATGACGTCTTCCAACGCCACGAACCGGCCGTTGCTCAAGGTGACGAACCGGTCGACGTTGGTGGGGACCTTGATCCGGGCGAACTGGCGGGCTCCGCTGACCGGGTCGCGCAGGAGGGCCGCGATGTTCACCGACAGCCCCGAGATGTAGGGGAACGGGTGAGCGGGGTCGACGGCCAGCGGCGTGAGGATCGGGTAGATGCGCTCGTCGAACAGGGTGCTCATCCGCTCGCGCTCGGATTCGTCCAGGTCGTCCCAGGCCACGACGGCGATGCCCTCGGCGGCGAGTTGGGGCCGGACCTCCTCGCGGAAAACCCGCGACTGTTCAGCAGTCAGTTCGCGGATGCGCGCCAGCATCTGTTCGTGCAGGTCGCGCGGCAGGATCCCGGACGCCCCCGGGACGGCGACACCGGCGGCAATGCGACGCTTCAGCCCGGCGATGCGGACCATGAAGAACTCGTCCAGATTGGAGGAGAAGATGGCCAGGAACCGAGCGCGTTCCAGCAGCGGGACGCGTTCGGCGTCGCGAGCGAGGTCGAGGACGCGCTGGTTGAACGACAACCACGACAGTTCCCGATCCAGGAACCGGTCGGCTGGCAGATACGGCTCCTCGGTCGGCTCACTCACAGCGTCCCCCTCCCCAGTGGTCGCGACACCTTGGCACGCGGCGGTGCCGCAAACAAAATGCGTGTTCTGGGCATCTCAGGAGGCGGTCGCCGGGGCGTAGAGGGTGTCGGTGTGCACGACCACGAATCCAGCTCTGCGGTACAGCGCCACCGCGGCCTCGTTGCCGGCGTCGACGTAGAGCAGGACGCGCGTGGCTCCGCCGCGGGACAGATGCGCCAGCCCTGCCTGCAACAGGACCTTGCCGAGCCCCCGCCCGGACGCCTCAGGTGCGACACCGAGCACGTACACCTCTCCGGTGTCCGCGTCGTGACGTTTGGTCCAGTGGAAGCCGAGCAGCGTGTCTTGTTGGGTGGCCAGGATCAGTCCTGCGGGTTCCCACCAGTCCTCGTGCTGGCGGGCGACCAGATCGGCCGCGCTGAAGTGGCCCTGCTCGGGGTGATGGGCGAACGCGGCCGCGTTGAGCGCCAAGAACGCTTCGGCGTCCGCGTCGGTGTAACCGCGAAGCGTCACACCCTCGGGGGTGCGGGGTGCGGACTCCTCGCTCAGGACGCGTTCCATCATGCTGAGACCGCGCACCGCGACCAGGCCCCGGGCTGCGGCGAACCCCTGGGCCGCGTCGCTCGTCCCGAACGCCCACACGTGCGGGGACGCCGACTCGGTCAGCGCCGCCAGCAGCGCGGTCCCGTGCCCGGCGCGCCGGTGCTGCGGATGCACCACGATCTGGGCGGTCTGGTTGGCGGGTTGTTCCTGGGCGTAGCCGACGAGGACGCCGCCCGCCTCCACCAGCCAGTGGCGGGCATCGTCCCTGGTCAACGCCAAGGTGGCCTCCTCGTTGAGCGGAGGAGTGCCATCAGCCCGTTCCGCCGCGGCGGCTAGGTCAATCACGGCGAGACGCTGGTGCGGAGTCAAGCTGCTTCGAGGGTCCACGAAATCACCATACGGCCTCCCCGGGCCGCGCCCCAGAGTGCTCGGGCAACCCGGTGGCACACTGTGCCGGTGAGTGGGATCGAGTTGGCGTCGCGGCAGGGACGCATGATCGTGGTCGCGACGGTGCTGGGCTCGGGGATGGCGATGCTGGACAGTTCGGTCGTCAACGTTGCCTTGGCTCGGATCGGGGAAGATCTGGGCGCGGGGCTCGCCGACCTGCAGTGGGTGACCAACGGATACCTCCTGGCATTGGCGTCCCTCATCCTGCTGGGTGGGTCGTTGGGGGACCGGTTCGGACGCCGCCGCATCTTCAGCCTCGGCGTCGTGTGGTTCGCGGTCGCCTCCGCGGTGTGTGGGCTGGCACAGACGCCAGAACAGCTCATCGTCGCGCGGCTGCTGCAAGGTGTCGGTGGGGCGCTCCTCACACCCGGCAGTCTCGCGCTGCTGGAGTCGTCGCTGCGGGTCACTGATCGCGCCAAGGCCATCGGTGCGTGGACGGGCGCCACGGGCATCGCCTCGATCGCGGGCCCGTTCCTGGGCGGCTGGCTCGTGCAGTACGCGTCCTGGCGTTGGGTGTTTGGGATCAACATTCCCCTCGCTGTGGCGACGCTGTGGGTGACCCGCGTGGCCGTCCCGGAGAGTCGCCGCGATCGCGTCGAGGGTCGCTTCGACGTGGGCGGGGCGGTCTTGGCGACGGCGACCTTGGCGGCCGCGACGGTCGCCTTGATCCAATCCGCCTCGCTCGGGGCTGCCATGACGGTTGCGCTGCTGGGGCTTGCCGGGGTGCTGGGCGTGGCTTTCGTGCTGGTGGAGCGGCGGACCGAGCACCCGATGGTGGAGCCGTCCCTGTTTGCTGATCGCGTGTTCAGCGGGGCGAACCTCATGACGCTGCTCACCTATGCCGCGTTGGGGGCGATGTCGTTCTTCGTGACGTTGCAGTTGCAGATCACCGTCGGCTACGAACCGCTGCTGGCCGGGGTGGCGTCCATGCCCATCACGGTGCTGATGATGGCGCTGGCGGCCAAAGGCGGCGAGTTGGGCACCAGGATCGGGCCTCGCATCCCGATGACGGTGGGCCCCCTGTTGTGTGCGATCGGCGTCGCCTGGCTGTCGTTCGTGGACGCCTCGGACGCTGGCCTGGCGGGCTACCTGACGGCCGTCCTGCCCGGGCTGCTCGTGTTCGGCCTGGGACTATGCCTGCTGGTCGCCCCACTGACGGCGACGGTGCTGGCCGCCGCTCCCGAGGGTTTCGCGGGGGTGGCGAGCGGGGTCAACAATGCGGTGGCCCGTACCGGCACCCTGCTTGCTATCGCGGCGCTGCCTGCCGCGGTCGGCTTGGGCAGCGACTATCGGGACGCGGCCGTGTTCAGCCCGGGATACCAACGCGCGATGCTGATCTGTGCCGGGCTGCTGGTTCTGGGCGCGGTGGTGTCATGGTGGGCGCTCCGAGCCGCACCTGCTCCGAGTAGCGGAGCCGTCAGTCGTGGGACGCGTCGGGGCTGAAGCGGTAGCCCACGTTACGCACCGTTCCGATCAGCGACTCGTGCTCGACGCCGAGCTTGGCGCGCAGGCGACGCACGTGGACGTCGACCGTCCTGGTGCCGCCGTAATAGTCGTAGCCCCACACGTCGGAGAGCAGCGTCTCGCGGGAGAACACGCGCCCGGGATGCTGCGCCAAGTATTTGAGGAGTTCGAACTCGGTGTAGGTCAGATCGAGAGGTTGGCCATCGAGTGCCGCGTGGTAGGCGGCCTCGTCGATGGTCAGACCGCCCGCGTTCACGATGCCCGGTTCGTCATCCTGGGAGATGGCGAGGCGGATGCGCGCATCGAACTCGGCTGGCCCGGCTGTTCCCACGACGATGTCGGCCACCCCCCACTCGGGGCTGATCGCGGCGAAGCCGCTCTCGCCAAGGACGAGGAGCACGGGAATCCTCGAGCCGGCCGCGCTGAGGAGCCGGCACATCTGGCGTGCCGTCGTCAGGTCGGCGCGGCCATCGACGACGACGAGGTCGACGCGCTGAGCTTCGGTGACGATGGAGGCATCCGGGAGCATCTCCACCACGGTGTGCGCCAACAGCGCCAATGCTGGAATGGCCGCCGCGCCGGGTGTGACGACGGCGTTGGGGCTGACCGCCAACACCCGCGCCATGGTTATCTCCGCCCCTCGTCAGTTCGCCCTGATTCTACGACGATGAGGGGGTCTCCCACATGACACTGTCCAGAGTGAGCGTCACGGGGCCATCGTTGACGAGTTCGACGGCCATATCCGCGCCGAAAATGCCCTCTTCTACGTGCGCCCCGCGACGCCGCAGCGCGGCGACGAAGGACGCCACGAGCGGCTCACTGACCGGACGCGGCGCTGCAGCGCTCCAGGAGGGACGCCGCCCTTTGCGCACGTCCGCGTACAGGGTGAACTGACTGATGACGAGCAGCGGCGCGCCGACGTCGGCGGCGGAGCGTTCCCCCTCGAGGATGCGCAGCCCCCACAGCTTGTCGGCCAGTCGGTCGGCGTCGGCATCGGTGTCGGTGTGGGTGACGCCGATGAGGACGCACAGCCCCGGACCGATTGCGCCGACCACCTCGCCGTCGACGCTGACACTCGCTCGCGTGACGCGCTGCACCACCAGCCGCATGAGCCCCTCCGCAGGGTTCGGGGGTGTGGGCGTCCCGCCCGGGACTCCCACACCCTGCCACGAGCCGCCTCGTGGAAGAAAGCGGGAGCGGCTAGCGTTGCTGTAGTTCAGAACGGAACCGCAGGAGGCGTCATGATCGAAATCCCATCCGACATCAACCCCGCTTTGGCCGGTTTGGCTTGGTTGCGTGGCCGGTGGGAGGGCCGTGGGTTCCGCGAGTGGCCCGGCGAGGAGAAGATCGAGTTTGGCGTGCAGATCGACTTCGCTGAGAACGGCGCCGACTACCTGCATTATCTAGCGCAGTTCTTCACCCTGGACGCTGAGGGCACCCCGATGGAGCCCCTCACCATCGAGACGGGCTTTTGGCGCGCCGACATGGACGCGAAGGTGGACGTGGTGATGTGCAGCCCGGAGGGCTACGCGGAGATCTGGTACGGCGATGTGCAGCCCGGCCGCCTCGATCTGACCACCGACGTGGTGGTGCGCTCCCCGCGCGCCCAGGTCGAATACACCGCGGGCCGCCGTCTGTACGGTCTGGTCGACGGCAACCTGATGTACAGCTTCGATCGGGCCACGAGCGAGGAGTCGCTGCGGCCGTTCATGTGGGCGACGCTGAGGAAGGCATGACCGAAGTCCGGCACACCGAAGGCCCCGACGCGGGTGCTGTGTGGCACTACGGGGATCCGCTGCGCGAGCAGCGCAAGCTCACGGCCGGGGAAGCCTCCGTGGACCTGTCACACCTGCCGATGTTCACGGTGTCCGGGCCGGATCGGCTCACGTGGCTGCATGCGTTGTCCAGCCAGGCGTTCGAGGGGCTCGCTCCCGGGGTCGAGGTGAGCGCCTACATCCTTGATCCCCAAGGCCACGTTGAGCACGCCTTCGCGGGCGTCGACGACGGTGAAACGTTCTGGGCCTTCACCGAGCCTGGGCACCTCGACGCCTTGCTGGCGCACTTGACCCGCATGGTGTTCGCGTCCCGGGTCGAGGTGGCCGACGTGAGCGCCGCGTGGGCGCTGATCGGCGGCGCGGACGGCGTCCGCCGGGTGCCGCGCACCGCCCTGGAAGCGGAGTTGGGTGACACGCGGGCCGGAACGTGGGCGTCCGAGGCGCTGCGCATCGCCGCCGGGCGTCCGCGGCCCTTCCTGGACGCCGACGAGAAGGCGATCCCCAATGAACTCGCCAACCCCGAGGGTGACCTGCTGGGGGAGTCGGTGCACCTGAAGAAGGGTTGCTACCGGGGCCAGGAGACGGTCGCGCGCGTCCACACGCTGGGGCGTCCGCCGCGTCGGCTGACGCTGCTGCACCTCGACGGCTCGGACGAGCGGTTGCCCGAGGTGGGCGCCGAGGTGCTGGCCGGGGAGAAGGTCGTGGGCCGCATGGGTACCTCGGCGATCCATTACGAACTGGGCCCGATTGGTTTGGCGCTCCTGAAACGCAATACGCCTCTTGACGCCCCCCTGACGGTCGCGGGCATCGCCGCGTCCCAGGAGGTTGTCGTTGATCCCGACGCTGGCCTGCACGTGCGTCCGGTCTTGCGCTGAGCGGTCAGGCTCTGTCCTCCGTTGCGCGATGGCCGCTAGGGTCGGTCAGATGAACGGGAATCCTGCGGAGATCACCCAACGGCTGATCGTCGGACTCGGGCTCCAGTGTGCGGTGCTGCTCCCGTTTGTGGTCATCGGGGCGCTGCTGATGGGTGTCCGGGGTTGGGGTGTGGCCGCTCTGGGAGGGGCCGCAGTGGGGATCGTGGTGATCCTGGGTGTGGGTG
>RRZU010169814.1_pt1 | contig 29811 bp, 25 predicted proteins | sample 2165561 | NCBI WGS metagenome assembly RRZU01 (sample SAMN10456909, study PRJNA506462) | wastewater metagenome | isolation source: wastewater sludge | place: USA: Moscow, Idaho | reverse complement strand
TTTTGACATCTGCATGACTGATTCCATCAAAAGCTGCTGCCAGCATTTCCAGTTTCTTTTCATTCTCCATCACGTTACTATTCTGGTTTTTTGTATGAAGCTTGATTAGCTGCATGATCTCATCTCTGTTGGGTTTCTCCAGTGTAATGATTTTTGAGAATCTTCTCCACACCGCTGGGTCCAATAGTTCATGATGATTTGTTGCTGCAATTAAAATGCTATTTTGACTAAAATCATCAATGTTTTGAAGCAAGCTGTTTACAACCCTTTTGAGTTCCCCGAGTTCATGCTTGTCATCTCTTAGCTTTGCCACTACATCAAACTCATCAAGGAACAAAATACAATCCCTTTTTGATGCATAGTCAAATATTTTTCTAATGTTCTTTGCAGTGGAACCTAAGAGTGATGAAACCAAACCATCAAGTCTTACGGTCACCAGTGGTAGCCCTGTCTTATATGCAACAAATCTTGCTACCGTTGTTTTCCCGCACCCAGGTGGACCATACAAAAGCAAAGAACTGACCATTTCAATTCCAGCACGTAGAATTTCATCTCTTTGACCATAGCTACTAATAAATTCATCGATCTCTTCATGAATGTAAGGCTTCAATATCGGTATCTCAAATGATTTATCTGGTATAAAGATATCCACCATATCCATACGACTTTCCGAATCCACCGGTTTAGTGGAAAAATCATCTAGAGAAGCCATTCTAGTTTTCTTATTCACTAATAGAGATCGTATTTTCTTGGCTAGAGAAGCATCGCCAGATTTTTCTAGGTTTTCTGCTAGAACCTGGGCATAATTATATACCTTCTCTTTATCACCAATCATTCCGCCTTCTATAATTTTCACAATTTCTGTGTACATTTTTCATTCCTCCAGACATTTATATTCTAACCCTTCAGCGTTATCTTTGTCAATGTATTTGTTATTTTTATACCCATTTTTGTTATTTATATTCCCATTTTGTTATTTTAACCTCGATATTCGTTACTTGAATCTTAGTTTTTGTCATTTCCCAGCACCTTCTTAAATGCCAAAATAAAAACAACCAAGAAAACCTCCTTAAGTAAAGGCTTCTTGGTTGATTCATTTAGTCTATTAAATTGACGTGTAACGCTGATGCCTATTCATAACATCTTCTGGTATAGTGAACTTCAGCTTTCCTTTCTTCATCAAAGGTCTTATCAACAGTTTCCTGAAATAACTGTAGGAAACTTCTCGTCTCTCACACATAAATGCATGTAATTCAGCGTAACTCTTAGGTTCCTGGCAAAATTCCAACAGCGCCTTAACTTCCGGTCCCTCAAGGTAAGCATCTTTTTCTTCTGCCCTTTGTTTATCCTTCCACTTTATAAGAAGCTTCTGAAATGCGCTGTATTTAAAGTCAATGGACCACTGGATCCCAAGGCTTAGTTCGTAGACAATCCTTCCATCACTATAAAGCTGTGCACTCCTTACTATTCTTTCAAAAACATCTTCTCTAAAGTAGATCTCTTCACCGTGGCCTATTCCTTCGTTTCTTTTTATTCGAGCATCATCAATGGTTTCCAGATTCTTTAGGAACCATTCAAGCTCCGTTTTAAGATCCTCAACATTAGCCTTTCGGTCCCTGAACACCTTTAATTCCTCTTGAAGATCCACAATTTTCTCTGTGAGCTCATCAACTTTCTTGGAGTCCTGACCTTTTTTATTGAGCTCCTGGTCTACCGCATTATAAAGCTCTCTGTTAAGATCTTTGATTCGTTTATCAATACCTTTGATTCTCCACTCTTCCTTTTCATCTACTACTTGGGTTCGAATATAGGTGAGCACCTCATCTTTGAAAGAACGATGCTTTTTAATATCGAGAAGAGTCTTCATAAAATGCAGCTCCAGGTGCTTCTGATATACGCTTGTGGACTTACACGAGTCCACCAAGAAAGACTTGGCGGCTTTTGTGCAGATCCAGGAATGAATCTCATTAGAGCTCTGGATGCTTCTTCTATGTCCTATTTTACTTCCACATTCTCCACAGGTATAAATGTTTTCAAGAGAAGCATTTTTCATTTTATCTTCAGGATAAGTTATGGACTTTTTATTCTCATATTTTTCTCTTCTAGCATCTAGTACCTTCTGCACCTTCTCCCAGGTCTCATTATCGACAATTGCTTTATGATGATTCTCTATAAGATACTGTGGCAGTTCTCCTCGATTCATTACCACCTTCTTCTCGATCGTGTCCTTGATATAAGCCTTTTGATAAAGGTAGTTACCCCTATAGATTTCATTTCTCAAGATATTTCTAATGGTTTGAAGATGCCACTGTTCGTTGCCGCCAGGACCCTTTTTCTTCTCTATGGAGAGTTCCTTTGTAATTTCATGAATACTCTTTCCCTTTAAGAGCATCCTATAAATTCTTCTAATGATCGTAGCTTCTTCTTCAACAATCTCCCATTCGCCTTTTCTGACCGTTCTATATCCATAAGGTGCAACACTGGGGTTTACTATCCCTCGTTCAGCGTATCTTCGCTTTCCCCAAGCCATAGCCTCTCCCATGTTTACGCTCTCTTCCTGAGCGATGCTTCCAAAAACGCCTCGATTCGCAAATGATAAAAAGCGGTACTATTCCACTTGTAAATGTCAAGAAAAAAGTTGATTTCTGACCAAAATAAGTCGATATTTCCTCAGAATTGGTCAATTTTCTTTAGAAATAGCTTTTTATAGCATGTTCACTGCCATGTTCATCAGCTTGTTCACTCCCCCTTCTCTCTGAGCATGATGAAGTATCTACATTATAAACAACCCCACATTCGGAGCCATTTTCGTTTCTGCTCCGTTTGTTTGCAGTAAAAAATAACCCACCAAGATTCAATCTAAGCATCGGAACTTTGCCGGCATTAGATACTTTCTAGGTGGGTTTGACTTATTCAAATTTTCTAGATAATATGATTAGAATAATGGTCATTCTATATTATAAGATCTACTTTTTGGAGGTGAAGCTACAATGAAAATTCTATCTACAATTAAATTGGCTGAGGCTGTAAATTACTATCGAATAGATAATGGATTAACTATAGAAGATTTCAGCAATCTAACCGGGTTGAATGTACATAACATTCATCGTATAGAAAGTGGCAAATACATCCCTACAATTGAACAATTTGAAACTTTATCAAAACATCTAAATCTTGATTTAAATCTCTTACTTGAAGACGATAAACAACAGAATACATTTGACATGCTAAGAAAAGAAGTCTGTAATCAATCTGAAAGAGATGGTCTTGAAACTCTTTTTTCAATGATGGCAACCCTAAAACAACAAGTACGTTTGAGAAGGGCTTTTGAAGATAGTTTACATAATTAAAATTCTTTGAGTTCATTACAATTTGCTTTCTATAATTGTCAAGTTGTAATTAGACTAATCATAACTCGACAATTTCAAAGTCTGTGATAGAACCTCCCATTTTGCTTTGTTATAAAATGACTTACAAAAAAGAATCCACCAAGTTGCTTGATCGTAGTAATCAGGCTACTCAGTGGATTTTTAATTTTGTCATGATTTTCTTCAGATTTGAAGAATAACGTTCTACTTTTAAAAACTTGGGTGATAGATAGTGATAGAAGGTGATAGAAGGCGATAGGTTAGATGTTAGCTTAGGTGATGACTTAGGTGATGACTTAGGTGATTTTCCTAAGTTTGAGCTGGGTTGATAGCTGGGGTGGCTGCAAGGGTGATAGCTGGGGTGTTCTCAAGATTAAATACTTTCACATTATCACCCGACCTTCAAATCTAGTCTGGTGATCATGGATGTATCTTGGTTGGTATCATGGTTGGTATCATGGTCGGTATCTTGCGTGGCAACTTGCGTGGTATCTTGCGCGTTATCTTGCGTGGTATCTTGCGTGGTCTTGATCATCTTGGGGGGGGTGGCTTGAGGGGTAGCTTGGGGGGTAGCTTGGGGAGTAACTATAAATCATTTCGAACCTACCAAGTTCTGTCTAATCCTTAACGCTTCAACTAATTGTACTTTTCGAATTTTCATTTATTAATTTTTCGTTGTAACATTTCTTTAACCTTTTCTTCTCCACTAGTAATTTTATCATTGCAAACAAGGCCTCTATTTATGCTTATACCTTTATTACTTTTAGCGACAATATTAATGAATGATGCTACTTCCTTTTCTGTTTTAAGTTCAAACGCTTTACTAAAAGATTCTATACTCATGTTTATTCCTCCAATACACCGTTATTCCTTGCAATGCCTGCAGCTTTTATAGCACTTGAATTTCTTCTAATTAAATCTTCAGTTTCAAGAAACTCATCCGCGCGATTACAGTACTCATAAATAGCCTGGAAAGAGATTTCCACATCTCCTTTCATAGCTGATTCTCCAACTTCTACCATTTGCACTTCGTGTTCTTCCATGCAGATTAAGCATAGCTTATGTTCCTTTTTAATTATCCTCAATATCATCACTCCCATCATAAAAACTACTTACTTCCTTTAAACCATCACACTCATAAACAACTTTTCCGTAGCTTAGGATATGATCAAGAAAGCCTGAATTATCTTCACTCTCAATTATGAGTGTCGGTTCAATATCAGAAGAAATTTGTCTTCTTATCCGAAAGAGCATAGATTCGCTTTCCAATAGTGATTCTCTTATCTCACGTACAACGACAGCAACATCAATATCGCTATTTTTTCTAACATTTCCTTTAGCGTAAGAACCAAACAATATGATTTTACTTGGCTTATAGACTGGCACCACAACCTCAACGAAAGCACTTAATATATCCAGTATCTCTACCATGACTATTTTACACTCCCATAGTATTTATTCTCCAAGAGCTTTGAATCCATTAAACATGAAGGTGATTTTATCAATAGTCTTTTCTCCATGATAATGCCCGCAGTACCACTTCTCAAATTGAAGTTTTTCAAAAATCGTATCTAGCCAAACTTCAGTGCTGTTATCCACGGTACTTTGATCAATCATTGATAAAAACCATTCTCTGGGTTCATATCTTATTGGCGCAGTATGTGTTAGAACATAATCCACTTTCCAGTTCATATGAGAAAGCTGCATCTCCACTCTTGCTTTGACTTCATCAGAAGGCTGCTCATCTTCAAACCATCTATAGCCTTTGCTTAACCTGTAGTATTTATCAACGCTGTAAGCACCGCCAATTACAATTGCCTTCTTTTTCTCATCATCTACATTAAATGAATAAACTTCACCGTCTTTTGCAAATATCAAATTTGGATATTCTGGCTCTATTAACACAGTTCCATCAAGAAATGTACTCTCTATATAAGAAGGAATATTCTCAGGATTCATCTCGTGGTTTCCTCTAACCATAAAAAGAGTGATTGACCATGTGCTTAGTTCTTCTTTCAACCGCTTATCTTTCTTCCCTCCATAATAGTTGATTCCAGCGTCTCCGAGGATAATCATGATATCGTCTTTAGTAGTTTTGAATCGCCCGCAAAACTCTTCTATCCTAGCAAAATTGCCGTGTGGATCTCCTGTTAAATATATCAATGGGACCTCCTCCAATTTGACATCAGCTCCTGAAGCCTTGATTCATTTCGAGCCATCGCCTCTTCCGTTGCTGCATTTTTTCTTTTCTCTAATTCTGGATCTACCTCTTTGTCCCTTTCAAGTCCAAATGCTGCATAGACCTCTTCCTGAGAAACGAGGGAAGCATATCCTTCATTGATTGACTTTTGAGCCTCATCCAGCTTTTCTATTATCTTTTGTTGCTCCTGCTCATTATCGTGACTGGAATAACCATGAAAAGTCATTTCATAGAGAATATGAGCAAGTACAACTGTCTCGCCATATAGTTCTACAGATTTGTCTAAAACATCGTAAGAAAGCCAGTTGTTCCAAGGTTCCATAATCAATGAATATCGATTCGAATCATCATGCGATATTCCAAACACATCAAATACAAAGATTCCAGGTTCTAAAGCATCCTCAAGTTCACAAATTCCAATTGTAAAAGCTTCATCAGACATCGTCTTTTCATTAAAGGAAATTTCCTTAAGCTCATCATAAGCACTTGCATATACCGATTTAACTTGATCAGGAAGATCGTATGCCTTTTTAATTTCCGTCCAAACCTCATCGAACTCAGCTTTTTTAATCCACTCATTTAACTTCATTTTGTCATCACCACCTTTTGACTATATTAACTCTAATTGGAAATATACTCAAATTAAATATCATCACTGCCATCAACCCATTTATATTTGCGATTTCTATTATATTTTGAGTCAATCAACTCGATTAGTCCTGCCTTTTGTAATGGATTTTTTATTCGCTTGTAAAAAGAAGTATTACTACTAATGCCTAGATGTTCTTTTATCTCTATCGGCTTTCTTGGAACTTTACAAAACTCTTTTAGCTTAGTTACTTCCTCCGAATGAATAAATTCTTCCCACTGTATTTTTAGTTTTTCTTCTTCAAATAGCTGCTGGTAATCTTCATAGGTCATATCAATTCCAAATTCAATATCTTCAGCAAACTTAAACTTTATGCGACCTTCCAGGTTTATGCTGCCAGAAAGAACATACTCCGCGAACACTTCTTCTGGAAAATGGTCCACTCCATCAAGATCCATATAGGTAGAATTCTTTATTGCATTACTTGTAAGGTATAAACTCTCCCCCTGCTGGATCCTGGGTCTCATATTATGAAATGTTCTAAAAGAGATGGAGTCGATTTTTTCGCAGTACTTCATTAGATTTCTAAACCTCTCTTGTTCCTCATCAAGCTTTTCAATCCTTTCAATATAAGCAAGCTGTTTTTCTCTTAGCTTTATGATTTTATCAGTGATGTCATTAATTAAGTTTGTATCCTTGCCATTCTTCTGCACTTCCATATCAACAGCATTGTAGAGCTGCTGATTAAGTTTTTCAATCTGTTCTTCGATCATCTCTTTATCTTCAAGTTCACTGGGAGTGAGTTCTAAATTAGAAAGGCTCTTTCTGATTAAAACTCTAAACTTCTTACTTCTTTTGATTTCTTCTAGAGTCTTCACGAAATTGTAATCCATATATTTTTCCATAAACGTTTTTGCACTGCAGTTTGATGTGACAACGCGATATGAATGGTTACATCGCCACTTGCTTCCTTCTCGGGAATCATAGATGCTACTTCCATATCTAGACATGACCGCCCCGCATTCTCCGCAGTAGAATTTTTGATAATAACTCTCCCTTCCTGCTGTTCCAGCCTTTCTGGCATCAGGGACTGGTTCCCGTCTATTTTCTTTTATAAGTTTTTGAACAGACTCGTAAATGTGTTTTTCGATAATCGGTATATGATGACCCTCAATGTAGTATTTGGGAACTTGTCCCCGATTCATTCTTCTTTTACCCGTCATTGTATCAACGGTATATTTTCTTTGATACTCGTAATCGCCTATATATTTTTCGTTTCTTAGCATTGCTCTAATGGTGTTAGGATCCCAGTAATCTATTCCTTTTGGACTTTTTATTCCTTTACGGTTTAGAAATAGGATAATGTCACTGATCTCAGATCCACCCATATAGAGTTGAAAAATTTCTCTAACCACTTTTGCTTCATCTTCAACAATATACCATGATCTATCTTCATCTATTGTATAGCCATACATATCTGTCCTTCGGGTGATGATTCCTCTTTTCGCAAGATTCTGAAGTCCCCAAGATATGTTGTTGGCAAGTGCTAAAACCTGGTCCTGTGCTGAAGCCGCCATCAATGATAAAAGCATTCCCGCACTCTTATCATCTGAGTAAATCTTTTCTTTCTCGAAATAGACTGGGACAGGAGGTTCCAGCTCATTTAATAGTTTTACTGTCTCTAATACATCCAAAACGTTTCTACTAAACCTTGACACGGATTTGGTAATAATCATGTCGATTTTGCCTCTTCGTGCATCATTAATCATACGATTAAAACTATCCCTGTTGTCAGTACTGGTACCTGATAATCCTTCGTCCACATAGATTCCTGCAAGCTCCCAGTTTGGTGTAGAAATTATTTTATAGTTATAAAATGCAAGTTGTGTCTGAAGCGAGGTCTTTTGTTCTTCCATATGAGTTGAGACCCTGCAGTATGCTGCAACTCTTAGCTTCTTATTTTCTTTTATCTGTTCGTACCTAGCCTTGATGATGTTTTGTTTTAAGTTATCAAGATCCTTTATGTTTAAGCCATTTTCAAGTTTTGTTACATCAGCCTTGATAATATCCGCTGTTTTAATGTAATTCATATTATCAGATATTCTTTGACTAACTTCCACAGGTGGACCCTCCCTTCCATTATTGATCCTGAATGCAATAATTTTTTTCTTTGATTCAGTCAGATTTTCATCTGGTGTATATTCAGAGTTTAAATACTTAATATTTTCATCGATGGACTTTTGATGCAGATTGAAATTTCTTTCCCTCTCCTCTTTCCTTTTTTCTACTACTTTCATGATTTCAGGTATTTCTCCTTCGCCGATTATAGTGGTTTTCTCATCAATCCACCTAACCTTATAAACTGTTCTGGAATAAACCTCAAGTTGAAACGCCCAGGCTCTTAATATTTCAATTGAAGATTTCATGATAAAGCTATCTAAATTTCTTATGGATTTTAACCATTCCAGAGCCTTAATCCTTAACTCTCTATCTTCCTCAACTTCATTGGCTTTTTTATCGAAGGCGTCGTACTCATCTTTAATTCTCTGATGCTCTTCTTGACCTCCTTGAATTTTCGCAATCTCAAGTTGGTTAAAATATCTAAGCCTGACAAACTCAAAATGTTCATTTTTGTTGGCAGCTACAATTATTTGCTCAAGCTTTTCCTTCATTTTTTTGAACTCCACTTCAATAACTTCTCTAGATCGAAACTTATTGAACTGTATTTCATAATGAATGCCTTTACGATCTTTATTAACATCTATTTCCAGATCCATTAAGCGTTCAAACAGCGCTTTTAGAATCATTCGTTGTGGATCAAAAGTATATAATTTTTCAATACCACATAGGTTCACATCTGGCTTGCTTCGAGTGCATATGAATCTATATTTTCCCATTTTGATAATATTAGAACCACATCTACCACAAACCACCCTAGCACTCAGTGAATTCTTAACCGGTTCTGGGAAACTTTCATGTTTAAAGCTAATCTGCTCTATTCTTTCTTGTGCTTTTTCAAACACCTCAAAGGAAATAATTGATGGATGACTGTTTTCAATTAAATACTGTTGTTGATTCGGATCATCATCTTTTACCTTTCCTGTGAGCATGTCTTTGCTTCTTTTCATGGTTAGTTTATTACCTGTATACTCAATTTTTCTGAGTAAGTTTCTGACGGATGCCCCGGTCCATTTTGTGCTGCCTTTTTTCGTTTTGATGCCTGCTAAGTTGAGTTGTCTTGAGATTTCAGCATAAGTGACGCCATTTATGAACTCACTAAAAATCCACCGAACTATTTCAGCTTCACGCTCATTGATTTTTACCATGTGTTTTGTATTTTCTGTTATGGGATCATATCCATAGATGTTTCCAAAGTACGGTCTTCCATCTTTTAGATTCTTTTTGTATGAAAACTTAACTAAACTGGAAAGGCTCTCGATAAACTCTTGAGCCATTGCAGCATGTGTTTCCAGCATCAAAGATCGCTCACCGTTCACCACCTCTAGCCTCTCATTTTCAAAAATAATCGTAGTATTGGTCTTTTTGAATTCATCGATCACTTCTAAAATTTCCTTTGTGTTCCTCGAGAATCTAGAAATACTTTTTGTAAGGATCAAATCTATTCGGCCTTCTTTGGCATGTCTAAGCAGTCTCTTAATTCCTGGCCTATTTTTGATGGTTGCACCAGATATTCGGTCATCGGTATAAATCCCTATCAGCTTCCAATTAGGTTGGCTATAGATATAATTACTGTAGTAAGTCACTTGATTTTCAAGAGATATGAAATTCGTATGTCCGCTGCTCACCCTGCAATAGGCTGCCACCCTAACTTCCTCTTTCTTTTGATACAGTGGATTTTGCTGCAATTTATCTAGAGGCTCCCATAAGGTATGGGACCAGCCAGCTCTGTCTTTTGGATCCATTAAAAAAACTCCTCCCCTTCATAAGATTGCACTTGCTTGTATGTTTTCATTAGTGTCAAACTATTGCAAGTACTATCTTAAAAGGATTAAGGAGTATCTATTTCTATTCGATTATCTAATAATCTATTATTTACTTATATATGCGTTTAGTGGTTCTACTGGGTCTTTTCCTCTTCGCCACCCATAGGCCATTCTTGTAACTCCACATTTAAAAATGAATTCAATCTTATAGTTCTCGTGGAATATACCTCGCTCAACGATATCTTTGAAAACCTTGGCATTGAACTTTTCAAAGTTTTCCAAACTTTCAAGGTGCTTTATAAGCTTCTCAAGGCTATTCTTCATATAGATGCTTTCGTCCTGACTTTTCATTAAACTCTCATGCTCTTGTTGATAAATCTGTGATTCGTAGATGAGATTTCTTAGCGTGGCGTCGTATATCGGATCCCTTGTTACACTTTCTCGCATAGACATTTCACTGATCTGTTCTCCAATCCTATCAATAATCTCTTCCAGTTCTTTAAGGCGATCACTTTCTTCCTTTGAAAGCCCTACATCTGCAATAGCGGCTTCTCCCTCTGACTTAATTACATCAATCTCTTTAGTCATCTTTAATAGCATCTGATTAAATGCCTGTTCAATGACTTCTTCCCACATGTACTTTGAGTGGCACTCATAGTCAGCTTCCATGTTTCTTGCAGCTAGCCGGCACTGCCAAACTGTGAATTTATAGGGCTTTCCATCTTTCCTTGAAGTAAGGCGCCTTCTATTGACTGGAACCCCACACTCACCACAGTAGAACATGTTTGAAAAAGGAGCCTTCCCGCTATACGTTCTGCTGTATTTGCCATCTGGATCATGCTTCATTTTACTTCTTCTGTCCAGCTCTTTTTGAGCTGCATTCCAGTCCTCCTCAGAGATGATCGGCGGATGATTATTCCTTATAAAGTATTGAGGTTTGTGATTCTTGTTTCTCACTCTTTTATGTGACAGGGGATCCAGCGTCACTGACTTCTGGCAAAGAGCATTTCCCGCATGCTTTTCGTTGCGAAGCAGCTTCAGAACTGAATCGCTGGTCCATTTGGTATTTCCTCTGGCGGTTTTAACCTTGTCTTTGGTCAGGCCCTTTGCAATTTGCACCGTCCCTTTTCCGCTTAAAAACTCACGGTAGATCCGCCTTATAATCTTAGCTTCTTCTTCGTTGATGACTAAGTTACCTTCCTCATCTTCATCATAGCCTAGAAAGTACGTAGTTGGAATGTGTGGAATCCCTCTTGAAAAACGCTTCTGAACACCCCAGCTGACATTGGCACTGATGGTCCTACTTTCTTCTTCCATAACTGATGCTATGACCACAAGAATGGTCTCAGATTGAGTTTCGAGAGAATTTATGGATTCTTTGTCAAAAATTACGCCCACAGGCTTGTCCAGGTTCTTCAACATCCTCACATAACTTAGGCAGTCTAGGGTGTTTCTTGCAAAACGGCTGATGGATTTTGTGATGATGTAGTCAAATTTCCCTTCTTTCGCATCCTTGATCATCTCGTTAAACCCTGTACGGTACTTGGTATTGGTTCCTGTAACACCTTCATCACTATAGACTTTGTAAAGCTCCCAGTCCTCTCTCTTTTCAATGTACTCTTCAAAGTATGAAACCTGAAGCTTGTAGCTAGATTGCTGCTCCTCTTCCCGAGTTGATACTCTGGCGTAAGCTGCCACTTTAATCTTTGGTTTTTCCTCACCTTCTGCCATAATAGGTGTGTTCATGTTTGCAGGAATCATCCGGACTCTTGGATTCATCATTGAAGGGTTCCTGTTCCTATTTTGAACCATTGATTAGGCCTCCTTTCCGCTTTCCAACAACAGTTTCTTGTCCATCAATCCATTTAATGGTAAATAAAAAAGGTGACTCCACTTTGATGTGAATCACCCATGCTCTCATAAAAGAGATCTCCAGTATGTTTTTTATTGCTTTATCAGAACCTTTTAGGTCTCTAAGTCGGTTTAGGGAAGCCTCTCTGAAGGAATGATCCTTATCAAATTCCTCCCACAGCTTAGTTTTAACAGCTATTTCATTTTCAACCGCTTTACGCTTGTTCTTTAGTTCTCTTGTATCAAGGTTCTGAAGAATGGCCTTATTTTCAGCTATTAGGCATTTTTCAAGTTCTACTCTAAGCAGGTTCTGTTCTCTTTCCCGCACAGCTTCAGCACTGTCCAGTTCTTTAATCAGCTGCTTGATTAGTAGTCCATCATTACTTCTCTGGTTCATGTTATATCGCTTTTCAAATCCCTCAATCAATAACTTTTCTATCTGTTCTTCATCAATGGCACCCGTATTGCAAAGAAGCTTGCTCTTTTGACTGGAGTGGCATCTCCAGGATACCTTACCCCTATGATCTTTAAATCTATGAAAATTCTTCCCGCATGAGGAACAAACAATCCGGCTAGTAAAAGCATACTTCTTGGTTCTACCTTTCTTTGATTCAAAAGACTTATCCTGGATGATTTCCTGAACTTTTTCAAACTCCTCCTTAGAGACAATGCCTTCGTGATGATCTTCAATATAATACTGGGGCTTATACCCTTGATTAACAACTGATCTGTGTGTTCGATAATCCAATGTACAAGTCTTTCTGCTTAGCACATCTCCTGAATATCTCTCATTTGTAAGAAAACCTCTAATATTTGAGCTGTCCCAGTCAATTTCACCAGAACGTTTCTTGTAACCTTTTCTGATAAATAGTCTGGCAATCTCTGTCATGTTTTTGCCCTTAAGAAAGAGTTCATAGGCCTCTCTTACAATCCTTGCTTCACTTTCAATAATCACCCACTCTTTATCCTTGTTGATTTCATAGCCAAATAGCTGACCTGCAACGACTTCTCCACGTTCAAACCGCTTTGTCAAAGCCCATTCTATGTTCTCAGAAGTACTTCGGCTTTCTTCCTCAGCAAAAGTTGCAAGAATTTTAATCAGCAGGGAGCTAGAAACATCCATAGTACTGAGCCGCTCTTTTTCAAAAATCACGTTTATTCCGCGCTCTGTGAGCCGCCTTACAATATCCATGGTGTCCACTACATTTCGTGCAAATCTAGAAATGGATTTACAAATGATGATATCAATTTCACCATTCATCGCATTTCTTATCATTCGGTTAAAACCGGTTCGTTTTGACATATCAGTTCCCGACTTTCCTTTGTCGGAATAAACACTAGCATATTGCCAATCAGGATTTGACCTGATGTAGTTTGTGTAGTGAATGATCTGGTTTTCTAATGACCCGAGCTGAAGCTCTTCTTCACTACTGACTCTACAGTATGAAGCCACTTTTGGTTTTGCATTTTTTCTTTTTAATCCAATTCCACTATAATCATCAGAATGATTAACTACTGTTACAGATGATTTCAAGACAGGAACTTCTTGAGTTCTAGCATAATTCATTTTGATCTTCTCCTTTCCTTTTTATCCTTTCTATCGCATCATGTTTTTTAAATTGTTAAGACGAAAGGGTAAAAAATAATAATGCTTAAAGCCCTCTAAATTCAAAGGTTTCAAACTTCGTAGCGTATTACATATATCACTCAGAAACGAGTATTTATCAAGTCATTTCTACTATATAAGGATAAAAAAGAGCTGATGCATTGATAGACTAACCAGCTCTTTCAGATTTTTTTCGACTATACTCGAATAACTTAGTTTTTAATTATTTTTTTCGACTATACTCGAATAACTTATAAATTTCTTAGTCATATTTCAAGTAGGCATCAAATCCCACCTTCTTTAGACGAGCCAAAAGTGCCTCTGCATTCTTCTTTTCGCTGAAGGCACCCACCTGCACCCGGTAGTATTTATTACCGGATTCCTTCTCAGGTTCTACCTCCACACCAGCACTGACCATCTCAAGATTGTCTTTATCAACCCAGGTCATAATGCCAGCTTTTTCATCCATGGTACCTTTCAGAATTGTTTTGCCTAAAAGGACACATTCCTTGCCACCTTTGATCACAGGCTTTCCATTAAACACATCTTGGGTGATCAGATGATAATTCCACTTCACCCAATTTGGAATAATTGGACCACCAGGATAATAGGTTCTAGTTGATGCTTTGATTTCAACGATATCACCCGCTTCAAAACCTTCTCTACTTTCATCTGCATTCTCAAGCGCCTTCTTTACTGCAGCCCTAAAAGTATCCATATTCTCCCCATGCTTAGGAAACCAGTGGCCAACATCGGAATGATTAGAGGCGATCCCCTTCTTATTCCCTTCTGCATGGCTGATGATGTCTTTTTCAGTCAGACCATACTCCCTACAGAGATGGACGCAAAGGTTCACAGCATTCTGCCAGGCTTTTCTAAAGTAGGCTTCATTTTTCTTCACATCATAGCCTGTCATCTGATTTTTAGAATAAGAAAACCCACCTGGCTCACATATCTCAAAACCGATATGGGTATCATTGGCTTTTCCTCCAGCATGCCAACCTCTATGATTCCAAGGCAGATACTGCCAGATTTCTTTGTCATCCAGAAAGGCATGGACACATACCTGACGGTTGATCTCACCAGCCTTATAGGATTTATTCCATCTGCTGAACCAGTCAGCAGCCATCACTCCCGGTGTGGCAGTGGAATGAACCATGATACCTTTAGGCGTAATCTTTCTCCCGGCTGTATAACAATCATTTCTGGTCATGTACTTAGTATTTAAATTACATAGTGCCATCCTTATCGCCTCCATTTTATTTTTGGCACAAAAAAAGACACTCTAATCTGAGTGCCTTCCAGCTATATGTTCTTTTATAAATCTCCGCTATCCTCTAAAACCGCTCTTAGAAATTCATGAATGGAGAAATCAGGATTCGAGTAAATTGTTGTATTTCCAATCTTTGTACTGTCAGCTTTCACCTTGTTCTTCCGAATCAACTCTGCTCTTCTAATTGCTGATTTTACATCATCTAAAGTTATTTGATGTAGGATCCTTTTTATAACGTCTTCATTCTTTATATCGTCTGTGGGCTTCAACCCAAAGACTCTTCGAACATCTGAGATATAAGCATCATTTCTTGAAACGCTCTTATTGTAGTCCTCTTTATGGAGGATCAACCATAAATCAAAATTCACACTGCTGTATGCATGATAAATGTGTCTACCTTCTTTTCGTTTTGAAGGTTTAAGCTTTTTGTTCAGAGAATCACAGATTTCAATATTTCTCTTGAACTCCACATCGTTATGGTCAAAATCAAAAACCGCAGCACTATCATAGTTCTCATATCTCTTTTCAAGACGATGTGGCAAATCTTCAAAGGTATTAAACTTAACCACTTTCCTTGGAAAGTCCTTAATCAGCTTAGCCACATGATTTAAATACATTGTTTCCTGCTGCCCATCACAAATGCATAGATATGCTTTTCTATAGGTTGCCATCTTCATCCTCCTCACTGCTGTTTTGATTTAACAGCTTTGAAAAGTCGATGAAGGGAAGCGCTCCGTAGTTTCCTTTGAAGTAATTGATTAGATAATTATGGTCATTCCTTACTTCTTCTGCGCCAAAATCAGCTAAAGAATAGATTACGCTCTCATAAGAATCCGTATCTTTTTCGACGAACCTGATCTGATCTCTTCTGAATATCTTATTGTTTAGATAAATCGGATTATGCGTTGTGAAAATCAACTGTGCGCCAGCTTTGTTTAAATCACTGTCATTAAAAAGCGCCAGGATTCCTTTGATTAGTTCTGGGTGTATCGCTGCGTCGAACTCATCAAGAATAAATACCCCACCTGCTTTAAAAAGTTTCTCAAAAGGAATCGCAAAATCAACAAGTTTAAGTGTTCCCCTAGATTCCATGAGCTCTGCCGGTATCACGATATTTTCATCGTGGTATTTATAGATAGAAACTAGCTCCATACTGGATGACTCTTTATCTTCTGATTTGTTTGATTTAAAGGCTATGCCCTGGGGACCAAAATCCGCATTCTTAACAAATCCATCAAGAATTTTGTTCCAAGCAAAAAAATCTTTCTTAGGACTGTCTTCCAATGAAAATGTTAGGTTCGTTTTCTTCAGTGTGAAATCACTCACCACAACAAGCTTTTCTTTGAAGAAATCTAATACCATATCCGCAAGCTCATTGCTGATTGTACTTTTAAATGCCCTCGATAAGAACAACTCTGTCTCATCAATGTTCTCATTTATTTTCTTCTCAAACTGTTTGAGTAGCTTCTCATCAAATTCAATAATTGATAGCGCCTTTTTCTCTTTATTGATCTGAATCTTGTCTTTTTCCCTTGTATATATATTTGTTTTTTGGTCAGACTTATCAATATAGTTCAGAAATTCAGATACAATACGTCTGGTTTCTTTTTTAAAAGTGCTCACTGCAACTTCAAAACCAAACTCTAACCGTTTTCCTCCGTAAATAAAATCAATCTCAAAACTCATAGGCTTCTCAGATTCCTGATAGGCAAAGGGGTAAAGTTCCAAGTTCTTTAGGTTTGGTATATTAGCCTCAAGGGACCCTGAAAGAACAATGTCTTTCATCACTGCCAGAGACATGATGATATTGGATTTCCCACTGGCGTTAGCTCCATATATTACAGCTGAAGGAACAATTCTCAAGTCATATTCTCTTATGAGATTATCATTTAGTGTGGTTTGTCTGCCAGCTATCATCGAAAGACTGGTCATTTCTTTAAACGACCTAAAATTTGAAAATCTATAATCAATTAACATTGTAAAACCTCCTCAATAAGGATTTCGTTAGTAGTTTTATTATACCCCAAAGAGAAGGTTTTTACAACTTTACTTGAGGTTTTTTCTCAAGTTTGTCTTATTTTTAGAGTTTATTCCCTTACTATTGTCCTTTTATGTCGATTAAATGCATATAATTCGTTTATTTACTTCCATCCTTATCGCCTCCATCTTTTAGCTGCTCCAGGATGTCTTTGAGCTTCTCTGGAATTGGTAGTCCCAGTCTTGTGGCATTTTCAATAATGCTGATCCCTTCATTGGACAGATAAAAGAAGATTACTGCGGTTCTAATCGCACTGCCATCTCCTATAATGTTCTGATCAATGATATGGGCCACACCTACCAGGGAGAAAATTACCACTTTCATAAAGATGCCCCGAGCACCTACATCACTGGATAGATGCTTTTCTAAAACCGAGCAAAGAACACCAGTAACATAATCGATCACTACAAAGGCAATCAATGCATACAAAAACCCATCGTAACCTCCCAAAAAGTAGCCCAACCATCCACCCACAGCTGCAAATATCATTTGAACAATATTCCAAATTTCTCTCATTGTCGTTCCCTCACTTTCATAAATTGTTGTATATAAAAAGACGCCCGGTTAAGAGCGTCATAGTTTTCATTAATAAGCGCCGAAATAAACATAGCCACTAGCTTTTACATAGAAGCCTTCACCGGGAATGTAGATTGCACCATCAAAGGTATCATACTCACTTGTTGTGAAACCTGGCTGCTCTACACCCTCCCAGTACAGTCCATCATTGGAGACGCAGAGCATACTCTCTTTTAGAAGCGCAAACTTCCCCCAGTCCTCCATCCAAATGATGTTCCTTGGATTTGGGATATTGTTGTTGGCCAGATCCCCCACCCAGGAAAGATTCGTCTCTGTAATCTGCGTGGCATCATCACTCATCACGCAGAGCTTTACATAGTAGGTATAATCCCCACCCACATTGGTGTAGTTGAACTTCATCACAAAAAGGACGTCATTCACGGACCGGATAAACATATACCGGGTGTCATTCACATCCTCAGGTATGGTCGTGGTCCAAATACCGGGACTGGCTGAACTGGCTATCGCTATGGATTTATCTCCACCAACCACGCCCACAAAGTTTCCTTTATGAGTGGTCAAGTATTTAAAGATCGGTACCGAGGTGCCGTCAGATCCAACCAAGTTCCATGCGGTTCTTTCCTGTAGAGAATCGAAGCTATAAAAGACTGGTGATTTATAATACCACCAGCTGACGATACCAGAGCCTCTGGCCATATCATAGGCACCGCAGGTCATGGCGTTATAGGCTCCGGGACAGTATCCAGCATTATGCCAAGTGATTCCGTCAAAGGAAGCGATAACATTGGCAAGTCCCACAATCTTTGCAATAAACACACCATTCGCTGCATAGAGAATCTCCGGCTGCCCATAGCTCCACCAAGGAACGCTGACCACCGTCCACTGCTTTGTGGTCTTGTTCCAGTAGGACATGTAAGGAGTCTTTGCATAATAAACTGCGATTTGCGCGTTGCCATTATCATAGACATTTATCTGCTTCTCACTACCATATTGGGTATACCCAAAATTGTTATAATATTTCTTGGTCCAGCTGAGTGTTGGAATGGTGAAAAGAACTTCTCCCCTGCCACCAAAGGCTGTCCAGATGGCCAAGGTATTATTAAATATATGATCATAGCTCATGGATTCAGCCCTCCTTTATGCTTTCGTTACGCTGGTGATTCTTCCATCGCTATCCACAGTGTAGTTATATGTTGCTGTTGTTCCATCTGCATATTCGATGTAGAAACTCATCATATCCACTGTTAAAGTGGAGACTTCCTTTAAGAGAAGCTCCGAGAAAATGTTATCTAGGGTGATGCTTGTAATCCTGCCACCACTGTCGGTGGTGTATTGATACTGGGCATGATATTGATGGGTATCACCCTTCTCTACAGTGTAGGTCACATCAATGGTTGTTTCAGTCACCACTAGATCAGAGACGATGGTATAGGATACCCCTAGGTCATTCACCTGTGTTTGGATATCATCCACTGAGCTTCCTAAATTATTTAATGAACTTTCTATCCGATAAAAGGTGTCAGAGATACTAGGTCTGTATCTTCCGACCTCTACACGAATGTTGTACCGGTAGAATGGATTGTATTCCAACGAGATGATCCTAGTCTTCACGTTGATTCCTAGGGGATTAAAAACAATCTGTACATTATCTCCCACTGCAAGGTTCAAAAGCTTAAAGAATGAAATATCATAAGAAGATGCATTCTCCCTGGAATCATGTGATACTGCCACATTGGTGACGTTCCTTGAATCCATCACCGGGATATAGTCGGTGCTTCCCCTGTGATTTCGGATGTTGATGTTGTAACCATCGTACTCAATCTCACCACCAAGGATAGAGATGTACTGCATAAGGGCAGCCCTTCTTGAGACTTCCTGATTGATCTTCATGGTGACACTCTCTGTGAAATCTACAATGCCTACATTGAAAGGTGTTCCAGCTAAAACTTGAGAAAGTCCTGCAGCCGGATCCCCTGTGAAATCAAACTCGGAGATGTTATACATCTCATAGTTCAGGACATAAGAGACATGCTCGCAGATCACTGAACAGATGGGAAGACTGCCCTGAAGGCTCTTTGATATCTGTACTATTTCAAAATACTGATCATCCAGCTTTGCGATCTGTTTTACCTTAAGTGCCAGTGCTGACTTTGCAAGCACCGTGAATGAAAGGGTATATTCTCCTTCCAGTGTTTCTCTGACATTAGCACTCATAACTTTTTTGATGCTTTGAAGCAAAGTACTACCTGCATAGATTTCAATCAAGGCATATCCCCCCTTCTGTTTTATGATCCTGACACACCGAGATTTCTGACGGTGACCGTATTTTGGTTCCACTGAAGCTGGGCAATGACACGAGTTAAAATATTCCCATCAATGGTTAATGGTATGGTTACATCAAAGACGGCACCTTCAGAACCTCCAAGACTCCCTGATACTTGAGAGTTCAGATCCAAATCAAAGTCTGTTGGTATGGTGTCTTGCATATCTTTTTCCACACCACTCATGGCTTCAGTGAAGCCTTCTCCAATACCTTCACTCATGTTGGCACCAATACCGGCGAACACTTTAGAAGGTGAACGGATTCCAAGAACACTTTTAACGCCTCGTACAATACCGCCAACCATACTATCCACCTTACTCTTGAGCCAACCTATCATGGATGAGATACCATCCCAAAGACCTCTGGCAATATTCCTTCCCACGTCATTCATAGAAGGAACTGCTCTACCAAGGCCGGTGACGATGGCCGTAATAATCTGTGGAAGTTGAGCCACAAGCTGTGGAATGGCTCGGATAAGTCCAGCTGCCAATTGAATAGTAAGCTGAATACCATTCTCGATAATCTTTGGATAGTTTCCAGCTAAGAAGTTCACAATGCTACTGATGATCTGAGGCAAAGCCTCAATTAATACAGGTAGGGCATTTAAAATACCGGTAGCCAGACCCTGAATCAGCTGAAAAGCGGCATTCAAAATCTGGTCCATGTTGGCAATAAGTGTTTCCACAATAAGAATAATCGCCTGTACAATGGATGGAATCAGCTCAGGAAGTGCCTCTGCTATCCCAGTAGCCAAGGTCACAATCATCACAAGAGCAGCTTCAACAAGAGCAGGTAAATTGGCGATAATTCCGTCCACCAAAGCCATCACCAGGTACAAGGCCCCTTCTGTAATCTGTGGTAAAGCCTCAATGAGTGCGGTTAAGAGCGTCAACACGATCTGCATGGCTGAGTCGATAATCATAGGAAGATTCTCTACGATTGAACCCACCAAAGCCAAAATGATGTCCAATCCCAAGGTAACAAACTGAGGAAGCTGCTCTGTTATCAGCGTCGTAATACCACTTACTGTTTCTCCGATAACCTCTGAAATCTTCTCAAAGTCACCATCAGCTGCATTAATTCCGTTGGATAAACCAGAGAACAGGTCGGTAATACCTGCCGATACTTCGCTAACTGCAGGTAGAAACACACCTTGAAGGGACCGCTTCACCCCTTCAAATCCATCTGAAAGATTATCATATCTCACTTCGGTGATCTGACTTAAAGCGTCCTTTGTCGCAATGGTACTGTCTTTCATGCCTGCTAGGACCGGTAGGACTCCTGCCTCGAGGTCTTCAAACTGCGTACCAAAGAGCTGAACCCCGACGGTATTTCGAAGAATGGGATCTTCGATTTCATTCAGCCTTTCTATAACTGAATAGAAAGCATCACCGGCCGTTTCCCCGCCCTGAGCAAACTTCTGAGTCATTTCATCAGCATTGAAGCCAAGGGATGTGAAAGCTTCAATGGTTCCTTTGCTTCCATCCTTTGCCCGGATGTTAAACTCCTTGACCGCGTCACCAATCTTATCGATACTAAAGGCTCCTGCTTCAGCACCACCGATAAGTCCTGCGATAAATTCATCTGCACTGAGTCCCAGGGCTGAGTACTGATTTGAGTATTCATTTAATGTATCAAGTAAATCTCCGTTTTTATCAGCACCATTTTGAGCACCTGTTGCGATGATGTTATAGGCTTCTTCAGAAGAGATTCCGAAGTTCTTCATGAGTGCTCCTGCAGCTCTTGCAGATTCCTGAAGTTCGAATCCAAAGGTATCCCTTAAAGCAAAACCGGACTCTGTAGCCTTTTCTAGTTCCTGGCCCATGAGTCCGGTTGTCTTTTTCACTTCAGATATGCCATTAGCTACATCTTCTAAACTGTCACCAAAGTTATGCTTATACACATTTTGAGCGACTTCGCCCAGCTCCTCCAGCTCTTGACCAGTGGCACCGGTTGATGCTGAAATCTGATTGACCGCCATATTGTATTCATCGCCCAATTTAATGAGACTTGCTCCAGTAGCAACTGCTGCTGAGCCAATGGCAAGAACGGTAGCTCCGATTGCTGCACCGATTCCTTTTAACACCCCACCCAGTTTTTCAAACTTCCCCGAGGCATCATCTGTTTCATTAGCTGCATCATTCACAGCATCAGCGAATCCACCTGCACCATCCTCTGCTTCATTAAAGCCTTGATTCATCTCATCTATGGCCTGAACATTCTTATCCAGTTCATTTTCCATCTTGTTGAGGTCGGCCTTGGCATTATTTAACTGAATGGCCCAGTTCTGAGTTCTTCGATCGGTTTCCCCAAAGGAGTCGGAGGCATTTTTAAGAGCGGCTTCAAGGGTACCTATCTTATTTTTCTGAGCATCAATCTCTTTGTTCAACACATTATTTCTGGCTGTCATCGCCTGAATGGATTTATCCTGCTTATCAAATTGTGAAGTGACCAGATTCATTTCAGAACCCAGTACCTTAAAACTTCGATTGATATCACGAAGGGCATTCTTAAACTCTTTCTCGCCTTCCACACCAATCTTAAGACCAAAATTATCATATCCCATATGTGTAGTTATCCTCCTTTCTCTCGTATTCATAGAAAAACCGGGGAACCCATAAAGAATTCCTCGGATAATTTTTCAAGGTCTTTTCTTTCTAAACAAAAATGGCATTGCCAACGACAGCGGCGGCGGAGTATTGATAGTAGAAATATCTTGAAGTGGTTTACCGCGCTCATCGAGGTATCTATTTGCCAATTCCGGAGTAACTGTTGCATATATACATGTTGTTGCAATGGTTGAATGACCTAGAAAAGCCTTTATGGCAACAAGTGAATCTCCTGCCTCAAGCATATGAACCGCAATCGAGTGTCTGAATGAATGTGGCGAGTAGCTATTTTCCCTAAAAAGTTGGGGATTCTGTTCCTTAGCTTTGATGACATATTTTTTAACGATTCCCTCAACACAAGATATGCTCATATGCTCGTGCGTCTGGCTTGAAAACAAATGTCTATCTCTTGTTGTCTCAGATAAGAGATCAAGATTCCTAACTCTCAAGTACTCTCTCAAAATGGCAGTACAATTATCTGGAATTGTAACTACACGGGATTTCTTCCCTTTTCCAGTTAAACGTATCCTTGTTGGTGAACCTAAAGTTATGTCATCAAGGGTAATGTCACAAAGCTCTTGTGCACGGGCACCAGTTGCATATAACAAGCTTAGAAGCGTTACGTCACGCTGACCAATCAATCTTGAGGTGTCTTGCATTTTCAACAAGATGGTAATTTCTTCTTTTGAGAAATGTTTGAATCCGAGCTTTTTAGGTTCTCTCTTTTTGGGCACCTTCGAAATACTTGTATAGAAAGGTAGGGCTGCAGAAAATGACCTTTTGGATGCGAATTTTGCGAATGAGACTATAGCAGCACGTCTAAGGTTCCTAGTTTTTACAGAGCATTCACGCTCATTCTCAAGATAAAGTAAAAAAGATTCGATTGTATCTCCAGATAAATCTTGAAATGTCACCTTGTCTGGTTGAAGACCTCTTTCTCTTAATAGGTACTGGAACAAAAGCTGAAACGCATATTGGTATGCAGTGATAGAGTTGTCGCTCAGTCCTTTAACATCTGTAAGATAGTTAGTGAAGAAATCCTCTAGCATCAATAAAACTTCGCTATTTTTTTTACTCATTCGAAGTTCACCTCCGGAAATACAGATATCGTAGCCTTTTCTACAATATCCTGAGAATCCAGATAAACAGTGTAATCAGAGGTCAGATACTTTTCAGTTCCATAGAATGATTCGTGCCCTAGATACGTGGATAAATATGGTGCTGTTTCTTCAAGGGTACGCCCTTCTGCAACAGACTTCTGAAATGATTTGAAAGCGAAATAATGTCTAAGAGTATGTGGACAGATGCACCTCTCAAAAGGTTCTTTTCGCTCATTGCTAATATTTGCTTTACGTATAACTTTGCCAAACCAATACCAAAACGCCCCTGGAAGGTATGGATTACCATCTCTACTGGAGTTCCCAAACAAGTATTCGGTATCGTAATATTCAGAAAATCTACGGCAACGATACTGACTCAGTAGATCTCTCAGAGAGTTACTAATGGGGACACGTCGTTGCCTGTTGTTCTTTGCTTTCTTGATTGTAATGATACCGGTGTCAAGATCGACATCTTGCCATTGCAGGGCAACTGCTTCTCCAACTCTTAATCCGCAACCGTAAAGCACACGCAATAAAATCAGGAAAATATAAGCTGTTTCAGTCTTTGTATAGCTCGCTTTAAAGTTATCTGCTGCAGCGATAATAGCGCCAAATTCTTCATCCGTAAAAGTATAACTAATGTGTGAAGATGAAGCTCGATATAAGTCGGGTTCACAAGCAGGAATATTAATTGCAGTCAAATATTGAGAGAATTTTCGAATGCGGCTGATAATATAGTTTCTTGTGGTTTCTGCAACAGTAAGGGTATTCAGCCATTCACCCACAAGATCCTCAGTCAAAGATTTCTCTTGAATTTTAGATTTTGCCATATAATCATCAAGACTTCTGAAAGTTGAGATATAACTTTCAGTATCTCTTTTTCCAGCACGTAGTAAATCCAGATATTCGTACATCTCATTTGAAAGTGGGCCCTTAAAAAGTATCTCCATCTTTTAGACCTCCTCGCCAGATAAGTATTTTTCAAGCAACCCACTAGGCAATGGAATCTCAAGAGCGCAGGTCCTTAGACCTTCTATCGAATATTCCACATAATGGCGAGTGGATTCAGGATTGACGTGGCCTAAAAGAGTTCGAACTACTTCATAAGGAACACTTTCGGAAATTAACTGACTGGCAAAAGTCATTCTCAGTGAATGAGGACCATGATGCCTATCACCAAAATTAATTCCAGATTTAACAAAATGCCTTGAAACAATATCAGTGATACTATTCCTGCCCAATGGATGCCCGTATCCATCTAAAAACAAATACGGTTCTTCAGATTCTTCACGCCCACTGCTAATGTAGTTTTTAAGAGCTTTTGAGACTTCTTCAGGTAAAGAAAGCTTGTGATCCACCGAGGTTTTTAGCTGAGTGAATTCAACGGTAGCATTTTGGAAATCGATATTTTCAAAACATAAAAGGCGGATGTCAGAAGCTCTCAGTCCAAGTCGCGCAGCTATCAGGATAATGGCATAGTCCCTTTTTCCTTGAGGTGTGAAGGTCTCTACGCTATTCAATAATTGTTGAACTTCTGCTTCAGTATAAACCGAGGGGATTGATCGCCGCTTTGATGGTGCTGGCAAAATACCAGTGTAATCCGTTGTTATGATATCTGTACTCGCTAAGAATCTGAACAATCGTTTTGCATAAGGCACAAAGTGATGTTTGTTTGTTGAGCGCAAATAGGAGTTAATGAGAATCTTTGCATCAATCTCGCTCCATTTGTTGGCTCCTTGTTCAACAAAATCCAGCATCATTTTTGTGCAGGCATTGCGATATTGATCTACAGTAATCTCCTTTAGGCCTTCTTTCCTTATTGAATCTAGGAACAGGTCAAAGACTTCACGAAATTGGTCGGGGCACTGTAACTTAACACCTCGTTTTTGATACACCCGGAGATCACGTGGTTTTCGCTGCCAAAAATTATTACCATAAAGATGTTCGTTTAAATGTCGAATAGTCTTGCGGCGACGGTCCAATGTTGTCATTCCATGATAACCACGCTTTTTCTCGGATTCATAAAAATCCATACCTACCTCTGGTGTGTACTCAGCATGATCATTTTCGATAGCATAATTCACTAATAAGTCTATCGATCTGCTGAAGTTTTTGTACTCCCGCGGGTGATTTCTCCCGCTTTTGATGTAGTCCATAAAGTCTGTCTTAAGCATGTGCCAATAATTACTTGTGCTGTTGTCCATAATACTTGCTCCTTTCGAATATTTTTTGGAATGCATATGTGATTCCTTAAGACAAGTATAGCAACAGCACAGCAATAATTATCCGAGAAGATTATTGCCAAATATTCAATTTTACAATAACTCACAAGAGAAAGGAGGATAACTACACATATGGGATATGATAATTTATCTTAGAAGTCGGATAAATTATCTGCCATTGTGACTCACCTCCTCCTCTTTGGGCATGAAAAAAGACACCTCGTTTTGAAGTGTCTTGTAATTTTCTATTTAGTTTCGTCTATTTTTAATTTTGCTTTGACTTCTTCTTCGGTCATCCAGTCATCATCAGACTTAACTCTATTCTCTGACTCCTTAAGTTTCAGTAACAATTCTGCTTTTGCTAATTTTTTGTTAAATTCATTATTATCCATAAATCATTCTCCCAATAATAATTAATTTGAAACAATTTTGTCTTTTGTACTAATTTAATATATTATTTTAGCACAATTGTCATATTAGATGTATTTTCTTAAATGCATTCTTAACGCTCTCTAATGCATCCGTCCACTCTATATCAGACGCATATTCATTTTTTGAGCGATATTGTTCCCATAACGTTGCTAACACTTTCGATTCTTCTATCATCTTGATGTATTCGATACCTTTAGTTTTTATGTTGTTATAACTATTCCGATGCTGTGCTGTTTCCTGAAAAGCCTTCTTTAATATGTCTTCATTCAAATCATGCTTATGCAAAAGCATTAAAATATAAATATCATAATAGTCACGCATTCTTGTTGTTGTCGTACCTCTTGATAGAATGGTCTCCAATTTTTCAGCAAATACCGTTTCAAGATTATATGCTAACACAGATATGCTTCTGTCTTCCAATAGTAGCTTAAATGGATATTCAATTGCTTGAGGTGTTATTCGGTCACCAGTAGTGATGTCAACTTTCATAGTTTGCTTGGTTTTATCTAATACTGCATTTATTGAAACTCTAATACCAGGGTATTCAGATTCATCACGAATGTTTTCTAGCTTGTAAAGAGTCATGGATACACCATCGTCGACAGGTACAGACAATATTTGATTCATGACTTCTTCGAGTTCCGCTTCTGTTAATTTAAATCCTCTAATTGTTGCGTCCATATCCATGGTTGCCCGAGCGTCTATTCCAACAATCGCCGCAATAAGCATACCACCTTTAAGTATAAAATGATTCTTGTATTCTGATAATGAGATTCTCTCAAGTAGCCTTTCCAACATAAAGTTTCTAAGTAGAATCTCAGCCTTTACATCTTTATCCCTTGATAAATTGCGAATTAGAGCTTTTAGTTGTGTAGACGTCTTCATATCAACACCTCCAAGTAAGGTCTGATAACATTCTCTACTCTTAATAGTCCTGCATATTTCATAAGCTTATTGAGATCTTTATCTTTTCTATTTAGATATCTTTTGATTCCATCATTAACGATGGAAGGATCTTGATTATTTCTATCGCGTAAAATATCACAGATAGTTCTCTCCATGTCATATGTCTTTACTTTATGACTAAAAGTAGTTTCTTTGTAACATATACCCAATTCAAATAGCTCCCTCTTGACTGTATGAACTACTAAACCTTCTTTTTTTAATCGGGTTGGATTGTATCCATGTGGGACAGTCACGACATATTGGACTGGATCTCTATCTGTCAAATCATGTAAAAACAGAGCTGTCTCATGGGAATAAATCATCTTACTCTTTCTTAATTGAAGAATCATCATTTGATCTTCCCAAATCTCTGGCAAAATATAAACCCCATGAGCAACTCTTTCTAAACCGCCGTCTCGCACTAACTCTCTTAAATATTCTCTATGAATATTATTTTCTTCTGTTAACTTTGTGGTTATAACACCATCATATTTTTCAATAAGTGCCTTTAATTCCTCTGTACTAGACATGACTTCACCTCCGTTTTGTCATTTGTACTAATATTGTAATTTATTTTAGTACGAATGTCAAATAGCAAGTCATATCTAATGCACTTAATATTTTTCAGCTAGGGACTTAATTCCACTTATTTAACTACATGGTTAACATTTATTTCGTTACATCGAAAGTCACAAATGTTATTTTGTGTAAATTCGTTTGTCTTTTGTGCATATATTATTATTTATTTTAGCACAAAAGACAAAATTTGAATACGCCATTTTTGTGCGCATATAATTGCTTTATACGAACCAATATGACAATTACAACCACGAGGGAATTACATCATCAATAAACAGTTCTCTCTTCGGCTTTGCGATGCCAATAAACTGTTTGTGACATTCCCAAAGGTCCATGAGGTATCCGATAGGCATCAGCCACACCTCGTCTTCTTTTCGGTTAAGATGGGCTGTGCCATAGTAGATCAGTCGGGTAAAGAGTTCTTCGTCACTTACCCGACCACCTCGTTTTTTGAGGGTTCACTCTCCACATTTCTCTTGGTTCCCTTCATCATACTGGCCATGATGGCATTCTTGTACTCTGCCAGGTCAAAGGGAGTAGTAAGAAGCTCAACTTCCTCTTCGGTCAGGAGTTCTTTCTTCTCGTCCTTATTTCTGATGTTATGGATCAGGATAGACTGATTGGCCAGAAGTGTAATAAGCCACACGATCTCGTCCAATGCCATCTCGAAGTTTTCGGTCTTCATCAGCTTGGCCCCTAAGTTCTCAAGCCCACCATAACGTCCGGCAATCGCCTTTGTTGCTTTTGTTGTTAAGATCAGTTTGAAGTCGGCACCACCGATGTTGATGGTAGTGCTTCTCTCTTCTGATACCTCATCTACTTTTATTTTTTCATCCGCCATAATCATTCACCTCCCATTAAGATACCGTCACTGTAGCTACGGTTGTCGTTACATCACTTGCACCAACAAGGCTGAGGACACAGTAATAGTAATAAGTATCCGCCAGAAGATCCGTTGGAATATCAAAGCTGGCCGATGTCTCTCCGTTAATGGCTGTTCCTCCGGTTGTGCTATCGATGGTGTTCTCATACCACTGGTATGTTACCGGATCGCTGGTGTTGGACTCAGCCACAACAGATAAGCTTCCTGTGATGCTACCGGCTGTCACTTCAGTGAGTCCTGCAGGTTGGGTTGTGATGGTAATGGTCGGTGTCACTGCTGTGAAGTCTGGTTCATAAACCGATGTGAACCAGCTTGAGATTGTTGAAGCTGAAACTCCTGTATCTCCTTCAGTGACTTCTGCTTTCCAAGGATGCTTGTTTTCTCCGTCTAACTTGTTTCTTCTGAATACAGTACCTTCTATGGTGGGACTGCTAAAGGTAATGGAATCACCCTTAGTCGCAAGGGTTGTGGCAGGAACAGAGAAAATAACTCTGTAAAGCCAAAAGTATCGATACTTTCCATTTGCCTTCTTTGCACGAAATCCGACTGCCACCGGACTTCCTCCATCTTCACTTCTTGAAACAACAACATTGTTGATGTCGATTTTACATCCAGTCAAATCCTGGGCCACCAATGACCCGATATCATCGATTCCAAGTGTCAGTGCGCCGCTTTTGAATTCCTTCACAACTTCTGAAGCACCGTCATCTGCATAAAGAATCGCTTCAATCAGCTCCACACTTAGCTCCGCTGTCATGGCTTTAGCCAGGACCTTTGGTGTTCCATAGGTTTCGATGCCATTTTGGTCTTCTGTTATCTTAGCATAATATAGACTGTAGAGTAGGAAAGAACCGCCTTACCGTCTTTCGATGGCAGGTTTGTCCAGTCCTCTCTCCGAACCGTGCTTACCCCTCTCGAAGTACACGGCTCTCCATTGTTCTTTAATTTTAGAAAACTCATCATTTTGGGTGGTGAATATTTTGGTGGCACTGATGGCAAACAACAAGCGTTTTTCTTTTCTTTGAAATCATAGCACGTTCCCAAAGCTCCTTACCTTTAAGTGTAGAGCGTCAAATTATTGCTTTAACAAACTGCATTACTAGGTCAAAATATTCCTATAAAATAAAGATAACTTAGATTTAAATTGATTTTTATATTATCAAATTATTCATATAAAAAGCCTCTAGATTATGTAATAACTTGACATAATCTAGAGGCTTTTTTAAAATTAATAGAATGCTTTAGAAAGGAAAAGGAAGAACCCCCCGACCAAGGAAAAGTTCTTCCAACCCAAATAAGAGCAAAAGCTCTT
>RRZU012343682.1_pt1 | contig 29833 bp, 32 predicted proteins | sample 2165561 | NCBI WGS metagenome assembly RRZU01 (sample SAMN10456909, study PRJNA506462) | wastewater metagenome | isolation source: wastewater sludge | place: USA: Moscow, Idaho | reverse complement strand
TGTCGGCTGAAGGGCAGCGGTCGTTGACGCTGGTGCTGGCTGCGATCTTCTTTGCGATCAACTTGGTCTTCGTTTGGCGCAGCTTCTACCGGATGCGTATCGATACCGTTACGGCGAATGAGACCGAAGCGGAAATCGAAGCTGGCCACAAGGAAATCGTGGCTCATGCACTTGGCGTGGAAGTGAAGTAAACATTGCTGGCAACAACAAACCGGCGCCTTCGGGTGCCGGTTTTTTTATGAGAACAGCTTGGGATTTGGATGCAAAATTGATCGATCTGTTTTTAACAAAAACATATAAATCAATACGTTAATGGTTATTATAAAGTTACTTATGGTCTTGCGGCGGATTGCTTTCCCCGTATTGCTGCAAGGCTTTGCGCAGTTTTTGCATGGAACCGGTTAGCTCGGCCATGAAGCGGTCATCCAGTGAGGAGAAAGCCGGGCGCAGGTAGTCGAGGTGCTGGCTGAAAACCTTCGTGCACAGCGCTTCGCCAGCCGGCGTCAGGCGCACGATGACGCTGCGCCGATCTTCGCGCGATTCTTCGCGCTGGATCAGTTGTTTGAGTTCGAGCCGGTCGAGCACGCCGGTCAAGGTACCCTTGGTGATCAGGGTCTGGTCGCCGAGTTCGCCGCAAGTCATTCCCGCGCCGTTTTGCCTTCCCAGCGTGACAACGATATCGAACTGCGAAGGCGTCAGGCCGAGCGTGCGCACATGGCGGCCGGAAAGCTGCTCGAGAGCCTGGAAGCAACAGGCCAGTTCGCGCAGCATGGGGGTGAAACGTTCGTCAGCCATTTTCGAGTAATCCTTACAATAAATGCAAATTAATGCGATCAGTAATAGTTTATGCAGGACGAATGCAATTTCCAAGAAAAATATGCGTAAATCTGAGTAAAATAATCGGGAAATGCCTGCCGTTCGTCGGTTGGGTGCAGGGATGGAGGCGCAGGCCACCTCCAATGCGAAATGTTAGAGAGGCAAGAGAGACCAAATGGACGATATTCAGCGTTTTATCGGCGGCTTCCGTCGCTTTCAGCACAAATATTTTGGCAAGCGCACGCAGCTTTTTGACCTGCTGAAACAGGGGCAGAACCCGAAAACCCTGCTGATCGGCTGTTCGGATTCGCGCGTCGATCCCGCACAGCTGACCGATTGCGACCCCGGCGATATCTTTATCGTACGCAACGTTGCCAACCTGGTGCCTCCGTTTGAAAGCGATAGCGCCAAACACGGTGTTTCCGCTGCGATCGAATTCGCCGTGTGCAATCTTGAAGTTAAACAGATCATCGTGCTTGGACACTCTTCCTGCGGCGGCATCGGCGCCCTGATCAAAGGGCATATTCCGCAGACCGAAGCGGATTTTGTCGGGAAATGGGTTCAAATTGCCGAGCCGGCTCGCCAGCAAGTTATGCAGGAGTTGGCCGACCGGCCGCTCGAAGAGCAGCAGCGTGCCTGTGAAGTCGCATCGATCATCGTTTCTCTCGACAACCTGATGACTTTCCCGTTCATCGCTGAACGCGTTGAATCAGGCAAACTGGCGCTGATCGGTTGGTACTTCGATATCCAGAAGGGGGCGTTGTACGATTTTGATCAAGAAAGCAATGACTTCAAGCCGCTGGTGACCGCGCTGAAGCAAGGGTGCGACTTGTAAGTGGGAGCAGGGTGATCTATACATGAGTTACTGCCCTGCATAGGAGTGTTCATGAAACGTTTCGAGGTTGAGCAGTAATTACGGCCTTTGGGACCGTTTAAAAGCAATCCCTCGCAGGATTGCAAACTTGCACCGGGCCTGTTCCGTTACGGAAAGGCAGCAAAGCAACCGGGTCGCAAAGAAAACGGGGCGCATCAGCGTCCCGTTTGTTTTAGGCTGTTGAGATCAGCGCAAGCCAAGCACGTCCTGCATGTCAAACAGGCCGCATGGCTTGCCGGAAAGGAAACGAGCCGCGCGTAGACTGCCCTGAGCGTAGATGCTGCGATTCGAGGCTTTGTGGGTGATCTCGACGCGTTCGCCCATACCGGCGAATACGACGGTGTGATCACCGATCACATCGCCGCCGCGCAGCGTGGCAAAGCCGATCGTCGACGGATCGCGCTCACCGGTGACGCCCTCGCGGCCGTAGACCGCGCATTCCTTCAGATCACGGCCCAGTGCGTCGGCGACGACTTCGCCCATGCGGATCGCAGTACCGGACGGTGCATCGACCTTCATGCGGTGGTGCATCTCGACGATTTCGATATCGTAGCCGGTGGCCAGCGTCTTGGCGGCGATCTCAAGCAGCTTGAAAACCAGGTTCACGCCTGCGCTCATGTTCTGGGCATAAACAATCGAGATGTCCTTGCTGGCGGCTTCGATCGCGGCCTTGCCCTCCGCTTCGAAGCCGGTCGTGCCGATGATCACGTTTACGCCGTATTCGCGGCAGCGTTCCAGGTGGGCGAGCGTACCCTCCGGGCGGGTGAAGTCGATCAGCACGTCTGCGTCCTTGAGCGCGGCGAGGTCGTCGGTGATGGCAACGCCACATTCGCGGCCGAGGCCGGCTGCGGCATCCTGGCCGATGGCCGGGCTGCCGGCGCGGTCGAGCGCGGCGTGAAGCTGGCAGTCATCGGCGCCGAGCGTGGCTTCGATCAGCATTTTCCCCATGCGGCCGGAGCTGCCGGCAATCGCGATCTTGATGGTCATTGCGTGTTATTCCTTCTTTGCTGCGGGGGCGGATGCCGCACTGGCGGGCGCGCTGGCGGACAGGATCGGTTTGGCTGCAGGCAGGGTTTCCCCTTCGACGCGGGCGAGCTTGTCGTTTTCGAAGATCACAGTGAAGATCTTTTTCTGCTGCAATTTGCCGTTACGGGCGTCGCTGTGGATATAGTCCCAGCGGTCGGTATGAAACGGGTCTGCCAGCAGCGGCGAGCCGAGGATAAACCTCACCTGCGACCGGGTCATGCCGGGTTTCAATCGGGTGGCCTGGTCCGCGGTCACGGTATTGCCTTGCGGGATGTCGAGCTTGTAGGGCGAAACGACATTCGGAAATGTGCAGCCGGCAAGAACCGAGGCGGCTATGATGAATGAGATTAGTTTGCGAGTCATGATCTGTTAGAATCCGCGGATCGCCGCAGGCGCGGCTTGCATAGACGTTATATCATAACCGGCTGCTGCCGACGATGCAGTGGCGTTTTGGATTGAATAAATATGAGCAAAGCAGCTGAACTGAAAGAGATGGGACTCAAGGCCACCGGCCCTCGGCTTCGCATCCTCAACCTGTTCGAAACCTGCGAAGAGCGCCACCTGACGGCTGAGGATGTCTATCGCCTGCTACTGGCCGAGCAGATCGATATCGGGCTGGCGACGGTTTATCGCGTGCTGACCCAGTTCGAGCAGGCCGGCATCCTGACGCGCCACCATTTTGAATCCGGCAAGGCGGTTTTTGAGTTGAGCCAGGGCGGCCATCACGATCATCTGGTCTGCGTCAAATGCGGCGATGTCGAAGAGTTCTACGATGCCGAGCTGGAAAAGCTGCAGGATGCGATTGCCGCTAAGCACGGGTTCCAGATCCAGGAGCATGAGCTGTATCTATATGGCGTGTGCAAATCCTGCCAGAACAAGTAATCGATATCATTCAGCGATCAGGCCGGTTTCCCCGGCCTGATTCTTTTTGGGTCAAGAGCATGATTCCGTGGCTGGAAACGCCGGTTTTCCCTTCGGTCGAAACTGCGTTGGCAGAGCCTTGCGGCCTGCTGGCTGCGGGCGGCGAGCTGAATCCGGAATGGCTGCTTTCGGCCTACCGGCAAGGGATTTTCCCGTGGTACATGCCGGGCGAGCCAATCCTGTGGTGGAGTCCTGATCCGCGTATGGTGCTGTTTCCGCAGGAATTGCATATCGGCCGCTCGCTGGCCAAGACGCTGCGCAACCGGTGCTACGAAGTGCGCTTCGACACGGCGTTCGCCGAGGTGATCGCGGCCTGCTCCGAGCCGAGAGGCGAGGCCGCCGGTACCTGGATCAGTGCCGAAATGCAGCAGGCGTACTGCGCGCTGCACCGGCTTGGCTACGCGCATTCGGCAGAAGCCTGGATCGACGGCGAGCTGGCGGGCGGGCTGTATGGCGTCGCGATCGGCGACATGTTCTATGGCGAATCAATGTTCGCGCGCGTAGCCGATGCCTCGAAGATCGCGTTCGCGCACCTGGTTCCGTGGCTGGCCCGGCAGGGATTCGCTCTGATCGATTGCCAGATGCGCACCCATCACCTTGAACGCTTTGGCGGACGCGAAATTCCCCGGAGCGATTTTTGCGAACGACTGGCGGCGCTGGTTGTCAGCCCGCGCACACCGGGAATCTGGCCATACCGGTTCGTTTGCGAGGGACGGGCGGTATGAACGAAGCTGAATACGATCAGATGCAGACGATCCATTGCTATGCGACGGACAGCTATCCGTGCAGCTATCTGCCGGGGCGCGAGGCGCGTTCCGAGGTGGTCACGCCGGTTGAGCTGATTGATTTTCGGGTCTATGGACAACTGTTGCAGCTCGGCTTTCGCCGCAGCGGCGAATTCGTTTACCGCCCGGCCTGCGACGGCTGCTCGGCCTGTGTGCCGGTGCGCCTGCGTGTTGCCGAGTTTCGCCCCGACCGCAGCCAGCGACGCGCGGCACGGCGGCATGGCAATCTCGAATCGCAGATTCTGCCGCTTGATTTCGTCGATGAGCATTTCGCGCTGTATCGGCGCTACCAGATTGCGCGGCATGCCGGCGGCGGCATGGATCTCGACGACCATGGGCAGTACGAGAATTTCATCCTGAAAAGCCGGGGCGCGAGCTTCTTGGCCGAGTTTCGCGAAGCGGGCGTCCTGCGCATGGTCAGCCTGATCGACCAGATCGAAGACGGCCTGTCGTCGGTCTACACATTTTTTGATCCGGACGTCGCCGGGGCGAGTTATGGCGTCTACAACGTGCTTTGGCAGGCCGCGCTCGCGCGCCAGCTGGAGTTGCCCTATCTGTACCTTGGCTACTGGATCGCCGAATGCCGCAAGATGGCCTACAAGACGCGCTATCGTCCGCTTGATGGCTTGCGGGCCGGCGAGTGGCGAGCCCTGGTCGACGACGGTTCGCCGCAGAGCGGCGAATTGATAACTCGGTGATTCTTAACGAATAATTGGCAGATGGCTGATTAAAAAGTTGTTATTAATCAATGAGTTATGATTGACGGCCGGGTCAGCCGGGCAACTTCGCCGGCGCGAGCACGCGGATGTGGCCGTTTTCCATGCTGATCCAGTTTTCCTTTTCCCAGGCGTTCAGCTGTTTGTTGATGCTTTCGCGGCTCGCGCCAACCAGGTTGCCGATTTCCTGCTGGGTGAACTTCAGATCGATGCGACCCTCGTCGCCATGTTCGAGGGCAAGGCTTTTCAGCATCTTGCCGAGCCGCTGCGGCAGCGACAGGAACAGCGTGTCCTGAACCAGCGAGTCGGTGCTGCGCAGGCGCTGGCACAGCAGCAGGATCAGCTGGCGCATGACCTTCGGATGATTCTCCAGAAAACCGACGACTATGTCATGGCGCAGCGTAAGCAGCTCGCACGGTTCGAGCGTGACGACCGTTGCGGTGCGCGGCTCGCCGTCGAGCATCGCCAGCTCGCCGAACACGTCGCCAGGTTCGAGGAGGCCGAGCGTGGCTTCGCGGCCGTCCTCGGCTTCGCGCTGGACTTTCAGCCGCCCGCGCAGCACCGCATACATTTCTAGGCTGCGGCTGCCTTGCTGGACGACGATCTTGTGCGCCGGCAGGTTGCGACATTCGGCATGACGCGCGAGTTCGTCGAGTTCGGCTTGCGGCAGTTCGCAGAACAGGCTGCTGCCGGACAGCAGGCGGGCTTTATCCATGATGATTTTCCAGCGTGGCAATGACCGGGGTATGGTCGGACGGGCGTTCGTGGCGGCGCGGCTCCTTGTCGATCGTGCAGGCCGAGCAAGATTCGGCGAGTCGTGCCGAGAGCAGGATATGGTCGATGCGCAAGCCGGCGTTGCGGCGGAATCCGAGGCCGCGGTAATCCCACCAGCTGAACGACTTTTCCGGCTGCTCAAATAGGCGGAACGCGTCGCGGAGGCCGAGCGCCAGCAGCTGCTGCAGCGCGGCGCGCTCAGGCGGCGAGACCAGCACCTGACCTTCCCATTGGGCCGGATCATGCACGTCGCGGTCTTCCGGTGCGATATTGAAATCACCGAGCACGGCCAGTCGCGGAGAACGTTCGAGCTCGTCCTTGAGCCAGTCGGTCAGCGCGGCGAGCCAGCCGAGTTTGTATGGGTATTTGTCCGAATCGAGCGACTGGCCGTTCGGCACATAGACGCAGACCAGTCGGACGCCGGCGACCGTCGCGGCCAGCCCCCGTTTTTGCTCGTTGGCAAATCCCGGGATGCCGGCCGAAACCTCGGCGAGCGGTTCGCGCGCGATGATGGCGACGCCGTTGTAGGTTTTCTGGCCGGAGAATGCGACATGAAATCCGGCGGCCTCGATTTCCGCTTTGGGGAAATTCGCGTCTTCGAGCTTGGTTTCCTGCAGCGCAAGCGCGGCGACGTGCGGGTTGGCGGCCAGCCAGTCGAGCACCTGCGGCAGGCGCACTTTCAGGCTGTTCACGTTCCAGGTGGCAATTTGCATGACAGGGTCGCTTGAGTCGGTTTGTCGGCAATGATAGCGCCGATCGGGAATCCGTGGTTTTTACGCCGTGCGGTGCACCGCATCGTGGTACGATTGGCGCCCGCCCGCCCGCTGTCGGGCGACAGTCAGAATTCCATCGCCGGTTCGTCCGGCGATTTGCATGGAGAAGCGCCATGTCGCGTCGAGTTGTCACCCTCGCTCACTACTACACCCAGCCCGAAATCCAGCGGATGGCCGACAAGGTCGGCGATAGCCTGGAATTGTCCCTCTATGCCAAGGAATGCGGCGCGGACGTGATCGTCTTCGCTGGCGTGCGTTTCATGGCCGAAACCGCGAAGATCCTGAATCCGCAGGCCGAAGTGATCCTGCCCGACGCCGGCTCGACCTGCTCGCTGGTCACCCAGACCGACGTGGCGGCGCTGAAGGCATGGCGCGAATCGTATCCGGACCATGTGCATGTCGCATATATCAACTCGTCGGCTGAGCACAAGGCGCTGTGCGACTGGATCGTGACCAGCCGCAACGTCGACGACATCATCGCCCACCTGTACGCCGAGGGCAAAAAGGTGATCTTCTCGCCTGACCGCAATATGGGCGCCTACCTGAACTTCCAGTACGGCTACGACATGCCGCTGTGGACGGCCGTGTGCGAAGTGCACGATAAGTTCAACCAGGCTGCGCTCGATGAAGCTTTCGCTCAAATTGTTGGCCCCAAGTACTTGATTGCGCACCCGGAAAGCCCGCTGCCGGTGCTGCAAAAGGCCGATTACGTCGGCTCGACTTCCGGCATGCTGAACTGGATCAAGGCGTATCACAAGGAAGCCGATGCGACGATCTTTGTCGCGACCGAGGATGGCATCCTTTACAACATGCACCAAGCCCGCCCGGACCTGAAGATCATGCAGGCGCCGATCTACGCCGGCTGCCAGTGCAACCAGTGCCCGTACATGAAGATGAACACGATTGACGCCGTCAAGCGCGCCCAGCGCGGCGAGGGCGGAATCAAGATCGATTATCTGAGCGAGGCGCAGATGGAGGCGGCGCGCCTGCCGATCGAGCGCATGCTCGAATTCTCGCGTCGCTACTACGACTGAACGGTCTGGCAGCATAAAAAAACGCCCGTCGCAGACGGGCGTTTTTTCATCAGACCAGATCAGGCGCCTTTTTCGGCCAGCCCTTCCCAGACGATGCGCCAAGCGCCGGCTTCCTGCTTCCAGTACAGGCGTTTTTTCATCTGGCCGTTGCCTGGAATCTCTTGGGCGAAGCTGCTGACCAGCATCGGGTCTTGTCCCCCCGTGGAGAATACGCTCAAGTCTTCAAGCTGGGTCTTCACGGTGGCTGTCGTGACTGGGCGTTTGTCTGCGTCGGTTCCCTGACCGTCCTTGCTCTGGAATTGTCGGCTGTAATAGCTAGCCCAGCGTTGGGAGGCCGGGTTTTTCCGCGCAGCGTGCCAGGCGAGGATCTGCGCCTGTGTCTTGCTCTGCTGCGCTTTCCATTCTTGCCGGCTCATCCAGTTCACGCGCTCGGTGATGACGACCGGCGTCGTTGCGGTTTGCAGGTATCCGGCAATTTGTTCCATTTCCGGATTGGTCAGTACGACGCAGCCATTTGAGGCCTGAGGCGCGCGGGCGTAAGTTTCCGAAGGACTGCCATGCAGCCAGATGCCGTGGCCGGTGCGACCCTCGCGTTTGTCCCATTCGTTCGGGTAGGAAATCGGCCAGGCGCCGACCCCGTACAGGTCGGCCTTGGCGGCGCCGTAGGTCTTGTCGAGTTGCGGGCGCGGCATGTGGCCGGTTACGAAATAGACGCCGATCGGCGTGCGCTGGTCGCCTTCCCGCAGCTTGTTCGCCCCCAGTTTGCCAATAGTCACATAGTGGTCGCGCTCGAGTTTCGGTTCGCCGTTCTCGTTTCTGAATACGTAAAGTCGCGATACCGAGGTGTCGACCAGTACAGCGTATTTCTGCCGGGGGGCAAAGACCAGCAGATTGCCCGGGAGCGCGTTCACCGGAGGAGGGGACGCATGGCGCTGGATGCGGACCAGCGCTTCGTGGCGCAAGTCTTCAAGCCGGTCCGCGGGGCCTTTCGCGGCACCGCCGATCGAGGTCAGCGGCATTGCGCGCATGGCGTACAGGTCGGCGCGCAGCAGGTGCGCAAGCCGGTAATTGGGTTCTTTTTCCAGTAGGCGATCGACTGTCGCCTGCGCTTCCCGGTAGCGGCCATCCCGAACTGCGTCGATGGCGGCAACAATCATTTCTTCCGGCGTGCCATTGGCACGCGGCGTCGGTCGTTCCAGTACGACGGCTGTGTGGGGCTGGACGTCGATGACCGGGCGCGCGGTCGGGGCAAGAGCCAGCAGCAGGGCAAAAGCCATGCCGCGCTTGATCCAGTTGGAGGTGCGAAATTTCAAGAGTCTGTTCCTCAGCTGCCGGCGCGTTCTTCAATAATCAGCCAGCGTCCGCCGGTTTTTTTCAGCTCCAGCGTCTTGCCAGTCGTACTGGATAGTCGATCGGAGCGGTAGTTTTGCCTGAAACGCACCTTGGCCGTATTGTCGTCATCAAGGTCAACCTTGATCGAGGCCAGCTTGACCTCGATGGATTTTGGCGCAGAGATGCGTTCGCGCCGCTCCTTGGCCCAATCGTTGAATTTCTGCTTGCCGGGCGTGCTGAAATCGCGGGAATAAGCGGCAAGATAGCCGTTCACGTTCTTGCGCGACCAGGCGCTGGCCCAACCTTCGACGGCGGCGATGATTTTCGCTTTTTCCGCATCGTGATTGCTGGTCGGGGCGGGGGACGGCTTGACCTGAACTGGTGGTTGCGTTGATGCGGCAGGTGCTTGTTTGGCCGGCTGTACCGATGCGACAGTTGGAGGTTTGGCCGCGGGGGCAGCCTGCGGTGGTGCAGGTGGCATGGCCGGCTTGACCTGCGGCGTTGCAGATGCGACCGGCTTGACTGGCGCCGGTGGAACTTGAGCGGCGGACTGCGGCGCTTTGCTGTAAAGCTCGCGGACCAGCGTCAGCTTGGTCTGGGTGTTGGCGGGCTTGTTGTTCAGTTGCAGCGCCTTGTCATAGGACTGCGAAGCCAAGCTCGCATACAGGTTGCCGAGGTTTTCATGCGCGGTCGCATAGGCTGGATTGGTGCGCATGGCTTTTTGCAGGGCCGTGCGCGCCTTGTCGAGCTGGTTTTGCTGGGCGTAAAGCACAGCCAGGTTGTTATAGGGCTCGGGCAGATTCGGGTAGTCCGAGGTTAAAGACGCGAAGGTCTGGATCGCCTTGTCCGGCAGGCCCATTTCGGACTGGATCACGCCTTTCAGGAAACGAGCCTGGGTATCTTTCGGATTGCTGGCAATAAGCTTTTCTGCACGTTCCAGTGCCTGGGGAAATTGCCGGTTCTTCAGCAGTTGCTGGATTTCCTCGGTTTCTCCCGCGAAAACTGCAAAGCAGGCGAAGAGAGGCAGAGTGGCAAGGAGGCAACGAATTTGCATGGAAAAATATTACCGTATGTTCTGGAATGCGGGTATCAAACTGGGCGATTCTAGCAAATGACTTAACCATTGTGCCGTAAAGTTCCGTTTGAAAGCCTTAATTACGTGGCGCGTCATTCTGGGGTTAGGGTGGTGCGACGGTTGGGGAATGCACCTACGTGAAATGTCGATGACGCAGTGGTCAGAGACGATTAAACTGCCGTGAAATATCTGACCGAGGAGCCGTCATGCAGATCACTGTCGTCAATCATCCACTGGTGCAACACAAGCTTTCGCTGCTGCGCGAGGCGGATGTCAGCACCAACAAGTTTCGTATCCTGACCGAGGAACTCGCTCGCCTGCTTGCATATGAGGCGACCCGCGATCTGGAAACCGAAGAGGTGACGATCGAGGGTTGGTGCGGGCAGGTCAAGGTACGCCAGATCAAGGGCAAGAAGCTGACGGTCGTGCCGATCCTGCGCGCGGGACTCGGCATGCTCAATGGCGTGCTCGATCTGGTTCCGTCAGCCAAGATCAGCGTGGTCGGCCTGTATCGCAATGAGGAAACGCTCGAACCGGTTCCGTATTTCGAAAAGTTCGTTGGTAGTCTTGATGAACGCATCGCGCTGATCATTGATCCGATGCTGGCGACCGGCGGGTCGCTGGCCGCGACGATTGACATGCTCAAGCGCAACGGCTGCAGGCAGATCAAGGCGATCGTGATGGTCGCGGCTCCCGAAGGTGTGAAGCTCGTCAACGAGCGGCATCCGGATGTCGAGATCGTGAGCGCGGCGCTGGACAGTCACCTGAATGAAGCGGGCTACATCATTCCGGGCTTGGGCGATGCCGGCGACAAGATTTTCGGCACCAAATGAAGCCGGACTGTGCGTCGGGCGCGCAGGCCACGTCCATTCCTCGTTTTTGTTGAAAGGAACAACCATGTTTGCGACCCTGAAGCAGGCGGTCTCCGGTGCTCAAATCCTGTTCGTGGCGTTCGGCGCGCTGGTGCTGGTCCCGCTTTTGACAGGCCTCAATCCGGCGATGGCCCTGCTCGGCGCGGGTGTCGGCACGTTGCTCTTCCAGGCATGCACGGGCCGGCAGGTGCCGATTTTTCTCGGATCATCGTTTGCGTTTATCGCACCGATCATTTACAGCATGCAGACTTGGGGGCAGGGCGCGACGCAGTTCGGCCTGTGTGCCGCCGGTTTCATGTATTTTGTTTTCGCTGCCTTGATCCGCTGGCGTGGTATTGGGGCTGTGCACAAGTTGCTGCCGCCGGTCGTGATCGGCCCGATCATCATGATTATCGGTCTGACTGTGGCGACCACGGCTGCGGGCATGGCGATGGGGCAGGCGGGCGGCAAGCAGGTGTTCGACTATCACACCGCGCTGTGGCTGGCAGGGGTGTCGCTGGCGACGACGATTGTCGTCTCGATCTATGCGAAGGGCATTTTCCGGCTGGTGCCGATCCTGTCCGGGGTGGTCGTTGGTTATGTCGCTGCAAGCCTGATTGGCGTCGTCGATTTCAGCGGGATCAGCAATGCCGCTTGGTTTGCCATGCCGCACTTCGTTGCGCCGGAAGTCAACTGGTACGCCGCGTTGTTCATGCTGCCGGTTGCGATCGCTCCGGCGATTGAGCATGTCGGCGGCGTGATGGCGATCGGCGGCGTGACCGGCAAGGACTACACAGCGAGTCCCGGACTGCACCGCACGCTGGCCGGCGATGGTCTTGGTGTGTGCATAGCCGGCCTGATCGGCGGCCCGCCGGTGACGACTTATGCCGAAGTGACCGGCGCTGTGATGATTACGCGCAATTTCAATCCGGTCACGATGACCTGGGCTGCGGTGTTTGCGATCGGCATGGCGTTTTTCGGCAAGTTCAATGGCCTGCTGCAATCGATTCCGATGCCGGTGATGGGGGGCATCATGGTGCTGTTGTTCGGCACGATCGCCGCGATTGGCCTGAAGACGCTGGTTGATGCGAAGGTCGACCTGATGGAGCCGCGTAATCTGGTGATCGTTGCTGTCGTGCTGACCTGCGGCATCGGCGGGCTGACGCTGAAGTTCGGCGCGTTCGCGCTGACTGGCGTGGGACTCGTCAGCTTGTTCGCGATCATCCTGAATCTGATCCTGCCGCAGAAGTCGGCGAGCCATGAAGGCATCGTCGAAGGTCAGGATATCTGATGCTGCGAAATCCCGCCGAGGCGGGGTTTCCTTTGTGTGAAGCTGGGTATTTGCCGGGATTCCTGTCATGACTGAACCGTTGCATTTTTCCTTTGATGATCTTGTCGCGCATATCCGTGCCACGCTGGAACGGGAAGGCGTGCCGCCTGAAATTGCCTCCGTCGAGGCCGAGCTGGCGGTCGAAGCCGATCTACTCGGCGTTCCGTCGCATGGCGTTGCCCGTGTTCCCGGGCTGATCCACGCGCTGCGTGACGGCCGGGTCAAGCCCGCACCGCAATGGCAGGTCGCGCGCGACCATGCTGCGGTTTGCGTGATCGACGGTGATAGCGGCCCCGGGCGCTTTATCTGCCTGAAAGCGGTTGAGCAGGCGGTCGCCCGGGCGAAGCAGTTCGGTATCGGCGCCTGCCTCGCAGCGCATACCAGTCACTGGGGGCGTGCGCATGCCTATGCGGCCCGCATCGCAGAGGCTGGCATGATCGGCTTGTGCCTGACCAATGCCGCGACGTCGATGGCCGGCTGGGGTGCCATCAAGCCGGTGATTGGCAATAATCCGCTCGCGATCGGATTGCCGGGAATCCGCTCCGGCGAGCCGGTCGTGCTCGACATGGCGATGAGCCAGGCTGCGGTCGGTAAGGTCGCAACCTTCCTGCGCGAGGGCAAGGCGGTTCCGGGCAACTGGGGTATCGATGCGGACGGCAAACCGAGCAGCGACGCTGCTGCGATCCTGAAGGGTGCGGTGTTGCCGATGGGAGAACACAAGGGAGCTGGCCTCGCGTTGATGATGCAGCTGATGACCGCTGCGCTGGCGGGTGGGCTGTTCGATCATCAGTTGCGCGAACACGACGCGAGCGGCGTCGATGCCGAATCGAGCAAGCTGTTTATCGCACTCGACATCGCCGCATTCGTCGATCTGGCGGTTTTCCGTGAGCGGGTGGAGTCGCTGCTGGCCTGGCTCGACGAGCATGCGAGTTCCGAGGCCGAACATTTCCAGTGGCCCGGGCAGCGTGGCTGGCGCGAAGCAGCGGTTAACCGGGAGCGGGGTGTGCCGTTGCATTCGGATCTCGTTGCCCAACTCGCCGCGGCCGGCATCAATCTGGGCGCGTGATTCGCCGCGGCGCGCTTTCCGGTAGAATCGCGTTTTGGTCTCCATCTCACAAGATTTCCGGACATGAACGCAGAAACGCCCGTCGTCAGCAATTTCCTCCGCAATATCATCGATGCGGATCTCGCCGCCAACAAATTCGCCTCGCGCCGCTGGGGCGGCCAGCCGGGCGATGCGGCTAGCCATGAAAGCGGCGAACCCGATCCGGCGAAAATCCGCACCCGTTTCCCGCCGGAGCCGAACGGCTACCTGCACGTCGGTCACGCGAAGTCGATTTGCCTGAACTTCGGCCTCGCGCGCGATTACGATGGCGTGTGCCACATGCGTTTCGACGATACTAATCCGGAAAAGGAAGACCAGGAATACGTTGACTCGATTCTCGACGCGATTCAGTGGTTGGGTTTTGGCTGGGAGAAATTCGGCCAGAGCCACCTGTACCATGCGAGCGATTATTTCGGCTTCATGTACCGTGCTGCCGAATACCTGATCGAAGCCGGTCTCGCCTATATCGACCAGCAGACGCCGGAACAGATGCGCGCAAATCGCGGCGATTTCACGACGCCGGGCGCCGACAGCCCGTACCGCAACCGTCCGATCGCCGAGTCGCTGGCGCTGTTCCACGAAATGCGCGACGGCAAGCATGCGGACGGCAGCATGGTGCTGCGCGCGAAGATCGACATGGCGAGCCCGAACATCAACATGCGCGACCCGGCGATCTACCGGATCCGCCACGCCGAGCACCACCGCACCGGCAACACCTGGTGCGTGTACCCGATGTACACGTTCGCGCATCCGATCGAGGATGCGCTTGAGCGCATCACGCATTCGATCTGCACGCTGGAATTCGAAGACCAGCGCCCGTTCTACGACTGGCTGCTCGCACGCCTCGCCGAAGGCGGCCTGCTGGCCGACCCGCTGCCGCACCAGTACGAATTCGCGCGGCTTAATTTGACTTATGTGATCACCAGCAAGCGCAAGCTGATGCAGCTCGTGACCGAAAAATACGTCGAGGGCTGGGACGATCCACGCATGCCGACGATCGTCGGGCTGCGTCGTCGCGGGTTCACGCCGGCATCGATCCAGCTTTTCTGTGAGCGCATTGGCGTGACCAAGGCTGATACCTGGATCGATTATTCGATCCTCGAAGGTGCGCTGCGCGACGATCTTGAAGGCAAGGCCGGCCGGGCGATGGCGGTGCTTGATCCGCTGAAGCTGAAGCTGACCAACTGGGATGAATTGTTTGGTGCCAGTCATGCCGAACCGTGCTCGGCGCCGGTGCATCCGCACCACGAGGAAATGGGCGTGCGCAGTTTCAACCTTACCCGGGAGATCTGGATCGAGCGCGAAGACTTCCAGGAAGTGCCGGAAAAGGGCTTCCGTCGTCTGTTCCCGGACAATATGGCGCGCCTGAAATACGGCTACGTGATCAAGTGCACCGGCTGCGAGAAAGATGGCGACGGCAACGTGACCGCGGTGCTGGCCGAGATCGTGCCGGACACCAAGAGCGGCACGCCGGGCGCTGACAGCGTCAAGGTCAAGGGCGTGATCACCTGGGTTTCCGCCAGCGAAGGTCTGGCCGCCGAAGTGCGCCTGTACGACCGGCTGTTCAGCGAAGCGCAGCCCGATGCGGGCGGCAGGAACTTCCTTGATACGCTGAATCCCGCCAGCAAGCAGGTCGTCACGGCCTGGGTCGAGCCTGGGCTGGCGCAAGCCGCTGCCGGAACGAGCTTTCAGTTCGAGCGGCACGGCTATTTCGTCGCCGACCGCAACGATCACGGCGCGGGCAGGGTCGTATTCAATCGCACGGTCACGCTGAAAGATAGTTGGGCTAAGTGATTGATAAAAAATCGTTATTAATCAATAAGTTACATAATTTTGGGTGAGCAAGTGTGGCTGAATTGACCTGGCTACGCGGCTACCCTGAGCTGGTGCTGGAACGCGTGCGCGGGCTGCTGGCAAGCGGTGAGCTCGCCGCGCATCTGGCGCGCAAGTATCCACAAGCGCATGCGGTGCAGAGCGACAAGGCGCTGTACGATTATGCGCAGGAATTGAAGAGCCGTTATCTGCGTAATGCGCCGCCGCTGAACAAGGTCTGCTACGACAGCCGGATCAGCGTCGTGCAGAACGCACTTGGCCTGAATACGGCGATCTCGCGGGTGCATGGCAGCAAGCTGACTGCGAAGAACGAGATTCGCATCGCCTCGCTGTTCAAGTCGGCGCCGGCTGACTTCCTCAGGATGATCGTCGCGCATGAGTTGGCGCACCTGAAAGAGAAAAATCACGATAAGGCGTTCTACCAGCTGTGCCAGCATATCGAGCCGGATTATATGCAGCTGGAATTCGACCTGCGCCTGTACCTGACCCTACAGGGGCACGCCACCCATCCCGAGTTGAACTCATGAACAAAACCTACGAAGTCCGTCCCGGCCAATCGGTCGAACTGCTGAAAGAGCTGCATATCCTGACCCGCGACGGCAAGATGAATCAGGATAGCCGCCGCAAGCTCAAGCAGGTCTACCATCTGTTCCAGTTCATCGAACCGCTGTTGCAGGAAGCGCTGCAGGGCCGTCCTGACATCAGTCTTGTCGACCACGGCGCGGGCAAGTCCTACCTTGGGTTCATCCTGTACGACCTGTTCTTTCGCGAACACGCGCCGGCCGGACAGATCTGGGGGATCGAAACCCGCGACGAATTGGTCACGCATTCGCGTGAACTCGCGTACCGGCTCGGCTTTGAAGGCATGTCGTTCCTGAACCTGTCGGTCGCCGAATCGATCGAATCGACCGAGCTGCCGCAGCAGATCGACATCGTGACCGCGCTGCACGCGTGCAATACCGCGACCGACGACGCGATCCGTTTTGCTTTGATGCGGGAAGCGAAGTTCATCGTGCTGGTGCCGTGCTGCCAGGCCGAAGTCGCGTCCGTGCTGCGCAAGAACAAGGGCAGGGCGCTGAAGTCGCCGCTGGCCGAACTTTGGCGCCATCCGATCCATACACGCGAATTCGGCAGCCATTTGACCAACGTGCTGCGCTGCCTGCAGCTTGAGGCGCATGGTTATCAGGTCAACGTGACCGAGCTGGTCGGCTGGGAACACTCGATGAAGAACGAGCTGATCATCGCGACGCGCAAGAATCAGCCTGGTCGTAGCGTCGCACGCCGTCTAGGTGAAATCCTTGAGGCAACTGGACTCGAGGAGCTGGCGCCCCGCTTCTTTACCCCGGATGTTTCGTAGTTTTCCCGCGCGGGATTACTGCGCGCCGATCACGCCGACGATGCGGATCGTCTTGCTGTCGGGGATTTCGTTGTGCGAGATCACGCGCAGACCGGGCGTTGCGCGGCGCAGGAAACGCGACAGCATCGGGCGCAGCTGGCCCGGGCAGATCAGCACCGTGTTGAGCCCCTGATTTTCCATCTCTTCGACGGTCTTGCCGGCTTGCTGCAGCAGCCGCTCGGCCAGCCCCGGTTCGAGTCCGCCCTGCGACTTGCCGCTCGCAGCGGAAAGCAGGATGTTTTCGAGCTGCGGTTCGAGTGTGATGACCTGCAGCTCGTCCTCTCCGGGAAATAACTGGTGCACGATCGCGCGTCCGAGTGCGATGCGCACAGCCGAGGTTAGTTCGTCGATATCCTGCGTGCGCACGATATGTTCGGCGATGGCTTCGAGGATCGTGCGCATGTCGCGGATGTGCATGCTTTCATCGAGCAGGTTGTGCAGCACTTTTTGCAGGATGCCGATTGGAATGACCTTCGGCACCAGGTCCTCGACGAGCTTCGGCGTTTCTTTGGCCGTGTGATCGAGCAACTGTTGCACTTCCTCGCGCCCCAACAGCTCGGCGGCATGGCTTTGCAGAATGTTCGAGATATGCGTGCCGACCACGGTACTGCCGTCGACCACCGTGTAGCCCATAGCCTGTGCCTGGTCGCGCAAACCGGCGTCGATCCAGACCGCCGGCAGACCGAAGGTCGGATCTCGCGTCGCGGTGCCGGGCAGGTTGCCGGCCGCATTGCCCGGGTTGATCGCCAGCCACTGGCCGGCAAACGCTTCTCCGCTGCCGACATCAACGCCCTTGAGTTGGATCCGGTACTGGTTCGGCTTCAGTTCCAGGTTGTCGCGAATGTGTACGGCCGGGACAAGGAAGCCGAGTTCCTGGGCGATTTTCTTGCGGATGCCGCGAATCCGGCGCAACAGTTCGCCATCCTGCGTGCGGTCGACCAGCGGGATCAGGCGGTAGCCGACTTCGAGTCCGATCGGATCGACCGGCTGGACATCGGCCCAGCTGACTTCCTGCAGCGGCGCTTCGGCCGGCTGAGCGGCGGCTGCAGCAGCTGCTGGCGTCGCATGTGTATGGGCAGCCTTCTGTTGTGCTCGGTGTTCGAGCCATCTGGCCAGTCCGGCAATCAGTGCGGCGATCAGCAGGAAGGCAACGTGCGGCATGCCCGGGGTGATGCCAAGCACAGTCATGACGCCAGCGGTCACGTACAGCACCTGCGTCTTGCGGAACAGCTGCCCGAGCAGTTGCTCGGACAGGTCTTCATCGTTGCCCACGCGCGAAACAACGATGCCGGCCGCGACCGAGATGATCAGTGACGGGACTTGGGCGACGAGACCGTCGCCGATCGTCAGCATCGTGTAGGTCGTGCCGGCTTCCGCGAACGGCAGGTCGTGCTGCACCGTGCCGACGATCAGTCCGCCAATAATATTGATGACCATGATCAGGATGCCGGCGACCGCGTCGCCTCGAACGAACTTCGACGCGCCGTCCATTGAGCCGAAGAAGTTGGCTTCCTGCGAGATCGCAGTGCGGCGCTTGCGCGCATCTTCCTCGCCGATCAGACCGGCGTTGAGGTCGGCGTCGATCGCCATCTGCTTGCCAGGCATCGCGTCAAGCGTGAAGCGCGCGGAGACTTCGGCGATCCGGCCGGCGCCTTTGGTGATCACAACGAAGTTGATGATGGTCAGAATCACGAAGCCGACGATGCCGACAGTCATGTTGCCGCCGATCAGCGCATGACCGAACGATTCGATGACCTTGCCGGCCGCATCCGGGCCCGTGTGGCCTTCGGTCAGAACGAGCTTGGTCGAGGCGACATTCAGCGACAAGCGCAGCAGCGTCGTCATCAGCAGCACGGTCGGAAATGAGGAGAATTCGAGCGGCTCTCTTGAGTACAGACTCACCATCAGCACGATCACAGAGATCGCGATATTGAAGGTGAAGAAGAAGTCGAGCACGATCGCGGGCAGCGGCAGGATCATCATGCCGAGGATCATCAGCACCAGGATCGGGCCGGCCAGCTTGTCGAGATTAAAGTCGCGCAACACGCTTCAGAATACCTGTAGTCAGCCTGCCGCTTCCGGATCGAGCTCCTTGGGCACTGGCAGGTCGTCGTTGAGTGCCGGTTCGGTTCCGCCAACACGCTGGAACTGCTTGAGCTGGTAGATATAGGCCAGCACCTCGGCTGCGGCAGTATACAACGCGGACGGAATTTCTTCGCCGAGTTCCGCATGGTGGTAGAGCGCACGTGCGAACGGCGGTGTGCGGATCACCGAAACCTTGTGCTGCTTCGCGATCTCGATGATGCGCTCAGCCAGCAGGAACGAGCCCTTGGCAACAATTTTCGGCGCACGCATGCCCTCTTCGTATTTGATTGCGACCGCGTAGTGGGTCGGGTTCGTCACGACGACGTCGGCCTGTGGGATTGCGGCCATCATGCGTTTCCTGGCAGCTTCGCGCTGCAGTTGACGAATGCGGCCCTTGATTTCGGGCGAGCCTTCGGATTCCTTCATTTCCTGCTTGACCTCTTCCTTGGTCATGCGCAGTCCCTTGTAGTAATCCCAGAGCTGGTAGGGCACATCAATCATCACGATCACGGCCATCGCGCTGACGGTCATCAGTAACGTAAAACGCATCATTTGCCATAGATAAAGCAGGCCGCTGTCCGCCGGCATGGTCAGGAGTGCAACGAATTCGTTGCGTTCGTACCATAAAACCGCTGCGGCAGTGCCACCGACCAGTCCGGATTTCAGGATGGTCTTCACCATTTCGACGATGCTGCGTACCGAGAACATGCGTTTGATGCCGCTCATCGGATTCATGCGGGTGAAATTCGGCGAAAGCGCGTCGAATGTAAGTAACCAGCCACCAATCAGGATCGGGGCTAGGAGAGTGGCAAGCAGTGTGGCGACAAAGACCGGCAGCAGCGTGAGCAAGGCCGAGCGCACTGCCGCCATCAAGTGCAGCGGCATCTGTAACGGATCGGCCAGCACTGCGCGGGTGAAGCCGAATTCGTGGATCATGATCTGCTTGATCGAGGCGTAGATTTCGGGGCCGAGCATGAATACCGAGAGCAGCCCTGTCATCAGGATGGCGAACGTGGTCAGCTCATGCGAGCGTGGAACCTGCCCTTTGCGGCGGGCTTCATCCAGCCGCTTGGGGGATGGGGGTTCGGTGCGTTCGAGATCGGAATCCTCTGCCATGGCGCCAGTTTACCCTGAAACGACAGGCCAGTGAGCGCCGGCCTGGCACTCTCCTTGCTTGAATGAACGCCAAAGCCATAGTTCGTTAATCGAGGTGCATCATGCCTGTTGTCGCCGCAGCCTTATCCACGCCTGCGAATTTTTCCGCTGCACCGGATGCCAAATCCGCCTCGCCCGATGCTGCAGAGCAGCCGTTCGGCAATGTGCTGGCGCGGCAGATGAATGGCCAGGAAAGCAGTGCGCCCTCGGAGGTTGCGGGGGAGAATGCGGGCGCGGCTACACAGCCTGAAGACAGCGTGCAGGACCGCCAAGCCGCGGCATCGCCTTGGCTGGCAATGCTGCAACAAGTTCCTGTACAGCAGATTGTTTTCCCGCCGGAAGTTCCGGATGGCGAGGATATCGCGGGCGACGAGTTTGACCAATCGGGCGGCCAGCAGGGCTGGTTGTTGCAGTTGGCTCAGGGTGGAATTCTCCCGCCGCATCGGCCCGGATTGGCGGGTGAGACTGATGCATCGCAGGATGCGGTGGCTGTGCAGCAGGCGGCAATGGTTTCCGTTCAGGCCGGCAAGGATTTGCCGTCGGCGGGGATGGCGGGCGTTGCGCGGGAGGAGTTTTCCGGTCAAGCTTTGCTGTCCGGAACGGGCGGAGACTTTGTTGATGAACTGGCAAGCCAGCTCGAGTCTTGGGATGCAATGAAGTCGCAGCAACCTGTTCCGTCGGCAATGCTCCAGCCGCAGCGGGTTGAGCTGGCGCAGACGGAAAGGGCAGAGACGGTTGCTCGGCATGTCGTTCGTGAGCCGGTTGGGGATGCACGCTGGGGCGATGCGGTTGCCCAGCGAGTTAGTCTGATGCTTGGGCGGCAGGAGCAACAGATAGACATGCAGTTGAATCCGCCACATCTGGGGCCGATGGAGGTGCGTCTGACCCTGGGCTCTGATCAGGCCAGCGTGGTGTTTGCTTCGCAGCATGCAGCCGTGCGCGAGGCGTTGGCTGCCGCGACCCCGCGCCTTTCCGCTCTGTTGGCGGATCAAGGGATCCATCTCGCCGATGTGCAGGTTGCTTCGGACAGTCTGCAACAGCACGCTCAGCAGCAAACCAAGCAGCAGACCACTTCCAGTGGCCGGCAGGAGGGGCGATATGAAGGCTTCCGCCATGCGGCGGCTCCTGCAGTCGAGGCGCACCTCTTTGGTGAGCTTTCTGTTCCTGTGGCCCGTTCCGGTGTCAGCTTCTATGTTTGATAAGGTGCTTCAATTAAATTGGCTTATCGCTTGTTTTCAGGGGTTTTTTGCTTTATAACCGCCATGAGTGGGAAGGTGCCCATTCGGTTGCCGGGTTTGTGTCATCTGTAGAAGTCGCTGGCATCAGATTGCCAGGATCAAGGAGTGGGTTATGGCGGATGTTGCTGCGGAAAAATCACCCAAGAAAAAAATGCTGCTGTTCATCATCATCGGCGTCGTCGCGCTGGTATTGCTGGTCGGTGGCGTTCTGGCTGCGTTCTTTTTGTTGTCATCGAATCCATCCCAAGGGGATGAGATTGTGGCAGAAGTGTCTCATGAGGATGGCAGCAAGAAATCCAGCAAGAAAAAGGATGGCGAGAAGCATTCGCCGGTATTCGAGAAATTGCCGCAATTCACGGTCAACCTGATTTCCGATAACGCGGAAGTCATGCAGACCGACATTGCGCTTGAGTTGCCCGAAGCGAAAATGAGCGAGCGGGTCAAAGCGCTGCTGCCCAAGATTCAGGGCGATATCAACAAGTTGCTGAGTTCCAAACACGCAGAAGAAATCAAGACGCCGGAAGGGCGCGACAAGCTTGGGGTCGAGATCCGGGACTTGGTTAACAAGATTCTCGATGTCAAGGTGGACGAAGGCATTGTCTCGGTCAATTTCACTACATTTATCATTCGCTGAACCGATATAACGGTTAAACCGAGCCTACCCATTGAAAGATCATGGCTGACGATATCCTTTCCCAGGAAGAGGTTGACGCGCTACTGCGCGGCGTGACCGGCGAGGAAGATTCCTCGGACGAGGAGCTCGATTCTTCTGCCGTGCGCGCGTACGACATCGGTCGTCAGGAACGTATCGTTCGCGGCCGCATGCCGACGCTCGAAATCCTGAACGAGCGTTTTGCGCGCAACTTGCGTGTCGCGCTGTTCAATTTCATGCGTCGGAATGCGGAAATTTCGGTCGGGCCGGTCAAGGTGCAGAAGTACGGTGATTTTATCCGCAATCTGGTCGTGCCGACCAACCTGAACCTGATCCACATGAAGCCGCTGCGCGGCACCGGCTTGTTCATCTTCGATCCGGACTTTGTTTTTCTGGTCGTGGACAACCTGTTCGGTTCCGATGGTCGTTACCATGTGCGGGTCGAAGGTCGTGATTTCACGCCGACCGAGCAGCGCATCATCCAGCGTCTGCTTGATGTGGTGTTCGAGGAATACCAGAAAGCCTGGAAGCCGGTATTCGAGTGCGAGTTCGCCTATCTCAGGTCGGAAATGAACACGCAGTTCGCCAATATCGCGACGCCGACCGAAGTCGTGGTTTCCTATACGTTCAAAATCGAACTGGGCGCGGGTGGCGGCGACTTCCACGTCTGCCTGCCGTATTCGATGATCGAACCGATCCGCGACATTCTTTACAGCTCGATGCAGGCCGACCGGATCGAGTCCGACAACCGCTGGCTTAGCCTGTTGCGCAGACAGGTGCAGCAGGCCGAGGTTGATCTTGTCGCGCAATTCGGCAATACCGAGATCACACTCGGCGATATCGTCAATCTGAAGGCTGGCGACGTGATCTCGCTCGATATCCCTGATGCGGTGATCGCCGAGGTTGATGGCGTCCCGGTGCTCGAATGCAAGTATGGTATCCTTAACGGCCAATACGCCTTGAAGGTGAAGAAGATTCTGAGCACGCCCGAATTGATGGCCGGGTTGCCAGAAGACGAGAGCCAGGGAGAGGAAAATGGCTGAAGATAACAGCCCTGTCGAAGAGAATCAGGACGATTCGAGCATTATGGATGACTGGGCCGCTGCGCTGGCGGAACAGGAAGTCGCCGATTCGGCTGCTGCCGAGCCGTCCGCGCCGAATGTCCAGGCCGCCGATATTTTCGAGCGATTTGATGCCGGTGGCAGCGGAGGGAGCGCGCCGCAAAACATCGACATGATCATGGACATCCCGGTCACGCTGACCGTGGAACTCGGCCGTACCAAAATTGCGATCCGCAGCTTGCTGCAGCTTGCGCAGGGTTCGGTGGTCGAGCTCGACGGCTTGGCCGGCGAGCCAATGGATGTACTGGTTAATGGCTGCTTGATCGCTCAGGGTGAAGTCGTAGTCGTGAACGAGAAATTCGGTATTCGCCTGACCGACATCATTACTCCGGCGGAGCGCATCCGTCGCCTGCATAAATAATTTCATGCCCAATATCCGACTGGTCGCGGCGTTTCTATCCGGCCTGCCTCTATTTGCCTACTCGTCCGCGTCTGTGCCCGTCGCAGCCCCGGTTTCGTATGCCAGCAGCATGATTCAGGTCATTTTTGCGCTGGGACTCGTGCTGACGCTGATTGTCGCAGCGGCCTGGCTGGTTCGGCGTTTTTCGCTGCTGCCGCGTGCTGCGGGCGGGCAGCTACGTGTGGTCTCGGGATTGATGGTCGGCCAGCGCGAGCGGGTTGTGATCGTCGAAGTGCGAGATCAGTGGCTGGTGCTGGGGGTGACATCGCAGCATGTGAATCTGCTTTCGACCCTGCAGAAGCCGGTTGATGCGCAAGCCACGCAGGCTGATTTGCCCCCGTTTGCCGACTGGCTGTCCCGTGCGCTGCAGAAGCGAACTGGCAATCAGCCCGCGGTGCCGGAGCAGACATGATGCGGCGCGCGTTTCTGTTGCTGCTCCTGCTGGCAGCGCCGGCCTGGGCCGCCGATCCCGGCATCCCGTTCATGAGTGCCACGCAGACCGGTGGCGGAACCGCCTACAGCCTGCCGATCCAGACACTGCTGTTTCTGACCGCGCTATCCTTCCTTCCGGCGATTTTGCTGATGATGACCGCGTTCACCCGCATCGTGATCGTGCTGTCGCTGCTGCGTCAGGCGCTGGGGACTACAACGTCTCCGCCGAACCAGGTGATCGTTGGCCTGTCGCTGTTCCTGACCTTCTTCATCATGGCGCCGGTGTTCGACAAAATTCATCAACAGGCCTACCAGCCCTACGCCGAGCAGAAAATCAGTTTCAACGAAGCGCTTGATCGCGGGGCAGGGCCGCTCAAGGAATTCATGCTCAAGCAGACCCGGCAGAAGGACCTGGCTTTCTTCATTGAGGTTTCTGGTGTCAAGGCGCCCGAGGGGCCCGAAGATGTCGGTCTGCGCGTGCTGGTGCCGGCCTATGTGATCAGCGAGCTGAAGACCGCATTCCAGATCGGTTTCCTGGTTTTCATTCCGTTTCTGATTATCGACGTGGTTGTGGCCAGTGTGCTGATGGCCATGGGCATGATGATGGTGTCGCCGGTCATTATTTCGTTGCCGTTCAAGCTCATGCTGTTCGTGCTGGTTGATGGCTGGACCTTGTTGATGAGTTCGCTCGTGCAGAGCTTCCTGATGGGGTAGTGGCATGACGCCGGAATCCGTGGTTTCAACCCTGCAACGGGCGATGGAAGTGGTGGTGCTGCTGGGCGGTCCGCCACTGCTGGCTGCGTTGGCGGTGGGTTTGGTCGTCAGTATTTTTCAGGCGGCCACTCAAATCAACGAGGCGACGCTGACTTTCATCCCGAAACTGCTGGTGGCATTTCTGGTGTTCGTGATCGCGGGGCCATGGATGCTGCAGGTGATCACTGATTACACGATTCGCCTGTACCAGAGCATCCCGCAGATGATCGGCTGATGGCGTTCAATTTTACGCAGGCGCAGGTCGATGCTTGGATGGCATTGTTCTGGTGGCCGTATCTGCGCATTTTCGGCGTGCTGATCGTCGATCCGTTTTTTTCCAACAATGCAATTCCAGTGCGGGTTCGGGTCGGATTTTCGATCCTGCTGGCGATGTTGCTGGCGCCGAACCTCGGGCCGCTGCCGCAGGTCGCGGTGGTTTCACCCGAAGGGCTGATTATCGTTCTGCGCGAATTGCTGATCGGGCTGTCGATCGGGTTTGTCGTGCGGATCGTGTTCTCGACGATGGAAATGGCCGGGCAACTGGCAGGTCTGCAGATGGGTCTGGGCTTTGCGTCGTTCTACGACCCGCAGCACGCGGCCAACACCGGCATCGTGGCGCAATTCCTCGGCCTGTTCATGTTGCTGGTCTTTCTGGCGTTCAATGGGCATCTGATCGTGCTGCGTGCACTGATCGAAAGCTTCGTCCAGTTGCCGATCGGCACCAGTATGCCCGGCGCGGGGGGGATGAAGATGATTGCGGATCATGGAGCAGTGATTTTCCGGGCCGGGGTCATGTTGTCCTTGCCGGTCTTGGCTGCGTTGCTGATCACCAACCTGGCCATCGGCGTGATGACGCGCGCTGCGCCACAGTTGAATGTATTTGCGATCGGTTTTCCGATCACGATCGCAATCGGTGCGGTGGCGCTCTATCTGTCCCTGCCGCTGCTGGTGCCGCATATCGAAGCGATGCTGGCAGACATGACGCGCTTTTTCCTGAAGCTGATGCAGGTCTACGGGGCGTGAGTTCGCGTAAATAATTCTTGATCGGTTTATTGGGGTATTCCGAGCAGGTATAATCGCGTGATACCTATCAAGACTCTGGAAACACTCATGGCTGCTGTGATTGCCGATGTGCAAAACTCGCCCGATGTGCGCAACATCGCCATCAACAAGGTTGGCATCAAGTCGATCCGTCATCCGGTGCGCGTATCCGACCGCGCCGATGGTGAACAGTACACGGTCGCCAGCTTCGACATGTTCGTTTTCCTGCCCCAGCATTTCAAGGGGACGCACATGTCGCGCTTCGTTGAAATCTTGAATAGTCACGAGCGCGCCATCTCGGTCGACTCGTTCGAGGCGATCCTGCGCCAGATGTGTCAGCGGCTCGAAGCCGAATCGGGTTATCTCGAAATGCGTTTTCCGTACTTTATCAGCAAGCAGGCGCCGGTTTCCGGTGTGAAGAGCCTGATGGACTACGAGGTTACGCTGACCGGTGAGATCAAGAACGGTGATTTCAAGATGCGCCTGAAGGTGCAGGTGCCGGTCACCAGCCTGTGCCCGTGCTCGAAGAAAATCTCCGACTACGGCGCGCACAACCAGCGTTCGCATGTGACCGTGACCGCCACGTTGGCCGAGCATGTCTGGATCGAGGAAATCGTCGGCCTGGTCGAAAGCGAGGCTTCGTGCGAATTGTTCGGGCTGCTCAAGCGCCCGGACGAAAAGTACGTGACCGAGCGCGCCTACGACAACCCTAAGTTCGTCGAAGACATGGTTCGCGACGTCGCGGCGCGGCTGAATGCCGACGACCGCATTGCCGCCTACGTGGTCGAATCGGAAAACTTCGAATCGATCCATAACCACTCCGCCTATGCGCTGATCGAGCGCGACAAACGGGATTGACTGTAAGTTATTGATTTATAAGATGTTTTTAACAAAAGGCTGATCGATACGATCAGCCTTTTGTCATTCCAGCCAGATCAGGCTCGCCATCCTGCCGGTTTTTCCGCCCCGGCGGTAGGAAAAAAAGCGGTCCGGCTCGCTGACTGTGCAGCGATCGCCGCCATGGATTTGCGAAACGCCGCAGGCGTCAAGGCGCTGGCGTGCCAGCAGATAGAGGTCGGCCAGCCATTTGCCCCCGTTGCGGCTAGGCTGAAAGGCCCTGGCGGCAGCTGGATTGCGAATTACAAATGCGGCGCGAACTTCGTCGCCGACCTCGAATGCGGTCGGGCCGATTGCCGGCCCGAGCCAAGCGAGGAGATTTTCGCCCGGCACCTGCATGGCTGCGACGGTCGTTTCGATCACACCGTCGCACAGTCCACGCCAGCCGGCATGCGCCGCACCGACAACCGTGCCGTCCTTGTCGCATAGCAGTACGGGCAGGCAGTCTGCGGTCATGACGGCGCAGATCAGCCCGCTGGTGCGCGCCACAGCCGCATCGGCTTCGATTCCCTGCGTGGCTGTCGCGGCATCGGTGACGGTCGTGCCGTGGACCTGCTTCAGCCACAACGGGGCTGCGGGAAGTCGTTTGCCGAGTTGCGCGCGGTTTGCCTCGACGGCGGTCGGATCGTCACCGACATGGTCGCCAAGGTTCAGCGAGTCATACGGGGCGACGCTGACGCCACCGAGGCGCGTGGTCGAAATCGCCCTGACCCTAGCCGGGGCGGGCCAGTCTGGAACGATCAGTTCAAGGTCATTCCTTGATATAGAACACTTCGCATTCATCGTCATCGTCCCAGTCTTCGTCGTCATCCCAGCCTTCTTCGGCCATTCCGGCATCGGCGCGCAACGCATGCAGCAGGGTTTCCATGTCCTGTGGGAGCGGCGCTTTCCAGCCGGCCTCGGCACCGGTTTGCGGATGGATCAGCGAGAGCTTGCGCGCATGCAGTGCCTGGCGATTGAAATCTTCAAGCGCCAGGACGATCTCCGGCGAGGTCAGGCGCGGCCGGCCGCCGTAGACCAGGTCGGCGGCAAGCGGGTGGCCGATGTGGGCCATATGCACGCGGATCTGGTGGGTGCGGCCGGTTTCGAGCCGGCATTCGACCAGCGTGTGCGCGGAGAATTGTTCGAGCGCGCGCCAATGGGTGATGGCGGGCTTACCGGTATGCACGACCGCCATCTTGATGCGTTCGCGTGGGTGGCGACCGATCGGCGCGTCGACGGTGCCTTCGCCGCAGAGTTTGCCCTGTACGATGGCCAGATAGTGGCGCTTGACCGTGCGCGCCTGCAGTTGCTGGACGAGATTGTTCTGCGCAGTCAGCGTGCGGGCGACGACCATCAGTCCGCTGGTGTCCTTGTCGAGGCGGTGGACGATGCCCGCGCGCGGGATCGTCTTGAGCTCCGGATAGGCGAACAGCAAGCCGTTGAGCAGTGTGCCGGTCCAGTTGCCGCTGCCCGGGTGGACGACCAGCCCCGCCGGCTTGTTGATCACCAGGATTGCCGCGTCCTCGTGTACGACATCAAGCGCAATGTCCTCGGGCTGGAAAGCGGTTTCCTCGGGAGTCGGCTGCGCCTGCACACGGAGGGTTTCGCCGCCCCACAGCTTCTGCTTGGGCATCGCGCCGGCGCCGTCCACTGTCACGAGGCCCTCCTTGATCCAGCTGGCGAGCCGGCTGCGCGAGTAGTCGGGCATCAGCGAGGCCAAAGCCGCATCGAGTCGTTCGCCTGCCAAAGATTGCGGCACGCTTAGAACACGCTCTTCGGCGAAGTCGCTATAATCGTCGAGTTCAATATTGGAATTCATCATGCGCCCGATTTTAACCCGAATCCTGGCCGTTGCCTGCGTTGCCGTGCTGGTCGGCGGTTGTTCATCGACTCCTGAACCCGAAGACGAAACCCGTGGCTGGACTGCGGAGAAAATCTACTCGGAAGCCAAGACAGAACAGAACAGCAATAACTACACGCGCTCAAACGAACTTTTCGAAAAGCTCGAAGCCCGTTTCCCTTATGGGCGCTATGCCCAGCAGGCGCAGCTCGAAATGGCCTACAACCAGTACAAGGATGCCGAACCGGCACTGGCGCTCGCGGCACTCGACCGCTTCGTCAAGCAGAATCCGACCCATCCAAGCCTCGACTACGCGTATTACCTGCGCGGACTGGTGTCGTTCAACGAAGCGCAAGGCTTCATGTCGCAACTGTCCAAGCAGGACATGTCCGAGCGCGATCCGAAGAACGCAAAGGAAGCATTTGAATCGTTCCGCGAGGTCGCCGCACGTTTCCCGGATAGCAAATATGCCCAGGATGCCCATATCCGCATGGGCTATCTGATCGGCGCGCTGGCCACCCATGAATTGCATGTCGCCCGCTACTACTACAAGCGCGGCGCATTCCTTGCCGCGGCCAACCGCGGCAAACGGCTGCTGGAAACTTATGGCAATACCAAACAGGTCGAAGGGGCGCTCGGCATCATGGTGCTGTCTTACGACAAGCTCGGAATGACCCGGCTGCGCGACGATGCCAAGCGCATCCTGCTCAAGAACTATCCGGCAACCCAGGCCATGAAGGAAGATTTCCTTTCTGACCCCTGGTGGTGGGCGCCCATTTAAATTTTTTTCAGGCTGCGCAAAAAAAGGGTTGACGGCGAAAGGCGTCATCTCCATAATGCGAGCCTCTTCGGGGGTATAGCTCAGCTGGGAGAGCGCTTGCATGGCATGCAAGAGGTCATCGGTTCGATCCCGTTTACCTCCACCAAGATAAGGAACGAAGGTCGCATACGTGGCGATCATCGATTCAAAAGGCCGTAGTCCCCATCGTCTAGAGGCCTAGGACACCGCCCTTTCACGGCGATAACCGGGGTTCGAATCCCCGTGGGGACGCCAAATGCGTATGAAACTGGGCACCGTTGCGGTGCCTTTTTTCATTTCTGCGACCGAGCCCGCTAGCTTGCTGTAACGCCGCGCGCGATTTGTCACAGTTTTGCGCCGGATTTGTCACTACCCCGGTTAGAAAAAGGGCTGCATTTTGCAGCCCTTTTGTCATATTAACCGCCCCTGTTTAGAACAACCCGCCCGCGTTTCCTGCATCCCAATTACAGATCAGCCTTGCAGAGATGGCGATAATCCGCACTGATCGATAAAGCAGGCTCACTGAGCGTACAACAGAACTGCCGAGACGCGATCGCTAGTCGCAGTCTGGATGTGGCCGATATGCGGCCATCCGGTGTATGTGACCTAATCGTCTGCTCCGGCCACCGACCTTTCTGTGAGCAGTTGGAAGGAAGGGCTGCTGTAAGCAGTTATCTGCCGTTGGACCTTCGAAGCGGCCAATGACCGCAGAGGGTAATCACGGTGATGCGTGAATCGACAGCGATTTCCGAGCGCCGTGCCTGCCTGCTGGTGGGTTTGTCACGCACGGTGCTGCA
>RRZU012192622.1_pt1 | contig 29835 bp, 24 predicted proteins | sample 2165561 | NCBI WGS metagenome assembly RRZU01 (sample SAMN10456909, study PRJNA506462) | wastewater metagenome | isolation source: wastewater sludge | place: USA: Moscow, Idaho | reverse complement strand
GATTGTCAGCCGAGAGTTCCCTGGTCACAGCCCGGTCTTCAGCAAGGGGGCGGCTCGGGTCACCCCCCCTGCGGGGGAGGTGGCCCAGGTCGCAGATCTCGCGCGGACCCGGCGCTGAAGCCGCGGCGCCCGTCGTCTCCCCGTTCCTTGAGCAGGGCCGCGCCTCGAAGCGGCGGCGCCCGTCGTCGAAAGGCCCCGATGGTCTTCCGCGGTCATGGCCACAACCTTTCGACGACGCCACGCACGACCCCCGTCGGCGGAGGGTGCTAGAGGAAGGGGGCGGACCGGGCGCAGTGGACGATCCGACGGTGCGTGAACACGACGAAACCCGCAGGCAGAAGACTGCGGGTTTCCCGGTTGGTGGACGCCGGTGGACTCAAACCGAACACCTGGCAGAAATTCGAGCGGCTCAGTTCCGCGTGGAATCGGGCGAAACTCGGTTTCGAGGACGCGCCGCACGGTGACACCGAGGGCGAGCCGGGCGTCGTGGCGAACCCTAGGAGACGGGCTAGAACACCCCTGACGGAGAGCCAAGTGGACGCTATTCGAACTGCCCGCGCGAACGGCGAGAGCGTGGTGTCTATCTCACGGCAGTTCGGTGTGCATCGGATGACGGTGTGGACGCACACCAAGGACTTGCTGTGATGGTCACAGGCGAAGCCCCGGTGAGTGAGCGCTCCGCTTCAGGTGAGCGCCTATGAGTTTTCCAAGAGCCCGCGGAATAGGTTCGTCGCACTCTCGGGGTTGTCGATCTCATGGTCGAGATCGGCCTTCAGTGCCGCACGAAGGTCTGGCAGATCAGGCGCGGCGTACGCGGGGTTCTCCATGAACGAGACGACTTCTCGGATCGCTGCATCCCACCACTTCTGCGTGCCCCGCTCACCGCGTTGCGCGCGACGGTCCTTGAGTAGGTCTTGCCAGACCCGCAGCTCCCAGGTGTTGCGGTCGGCATCGAGAGATACATCGCCGGAGAGAAGATCACGGAGCCGGGCCTGCAACTGATCCGCCCTCTTGGACTTGTGCTCCCAGGTATCGACGGTGAAGTTCCACCAGACTTTCCGCCGTAGCCGTATCACTCTGTACGCCAGGTTCTGAGTGGAGTCGTTCTGGATGTCCTCGACGATTTCCTGAAGCTCGCGAACGAGCCGCTGCACATGCTCGACTTCGTAGGAGACGGTGTCGGCTGAGGAGGCAGCGGAGTCGGCGGAAGACGAGGCGGACTCTGCGGCTTCTGCAGCGTCGTGGGTGGTGCTGGTGAGCGCCATGATTGGTGTCGCGACGTTCTTCTCGATCCCCTCCGCGATCTGGTCGACTTGGCTGCCCACGGCACCGACAGCGGAACGCAGTTCTTCGCTGACTTGCCGGAAGCGCAGAGCAAAACTACCCGCTTCGCGGTCCAGGTAGATGCGCAGCAACTCTTCGTCTGTCAGCGCGCGCGTGGACCGGCCTTGCCGGGTCTGGCGACGGCCCTGGTCATCGAAGTGTGGCGGCATCGTCGGACGCACTTCTACTCGGATGAACGGGATTGGCTCGGCTACGCCCTCCTCCACGATGAAGACTTCGACCGGGATCGGTCGTGTCTTGCTCGCCACGTCTTGGATGCGGGACACGGCCTTGTCGAGCCCCTTGGGTAGTCCGAAGGGCTGTCCGTGCACGAGCCCGGTGGTCTTGTCCTCAACCTCATCGACACCGACGAGAAGGTGGGCAACCTCGCGGGTTGGATCGGCGGCGACCCAGTTGGCGAGCGCGGCAAGGAGCCCGACTGTCACGGCGTCAACGTCGCGCTTGAACTCGTAGCGGCCCGATTCGCCCAGCGCGAGCATCTGCTGCGCGACCGCACTGACTTCCTGGTGTCTCGAAGGCTCGGGTTGATCCGTCATGATGCTGTCTTGGCAGCGAGCACTGATGAGGTTGGCATGCGCAATCAGAAATCGTAAAGACGTTTACGTGCGTCGAACGCAGCACGTCCGCCTTCAAGCAGGTCTTCCGCGTACTTTCGGACCTTCGGGTCGTCGAGCGATCCGACGCCGTCGGCTACTGTTCGCCCGTGCTGGCCATCAGCTTCGAGTGTCACGACCAACTCGGCGTCTCCAAGAACGGGAACGTTGGCGTTGTGCGTGCTAACGATCAACTGCCGGGTTCCCTTCAATGATCGCAGCTTCTGGACAACTCCGTCGTAGACAAATCGGTTGTCTAGGTCGTCCTCGGGTTGGTCGATGACCAGAGGGCTCATAGAGGCTCCGAGCAGGAGCAGGAGGAGGGCAGTTGCTCGCTGCCCTTTCGACAGGTCTTCAAGCCGACGCCAGGCCGCTGATTGACCTTTGACAGCGACGTTCAGCTGCACCTCCACAGCTAATCCAACGGTCTGCTCTTCGAACTCTCGGAACAAAGGTTCTCCGCAGTCGACGATGGCTTTTGCTTGAGCTCCGGTGATGCCGAATGCGGAGATGGCATCTAGGCCTGATCGCGCTGCCGCTGCGAATGCTCCGACGCTGAAGTCATCTTGATCGATTGCCGCGAATACCTGACCGCGCTGGGTCGAGAAGTGGTTAGAGATCACCGCCTTTATTTGGCTTCGATCTGGTGAGGCGATGGGCTTCACTATGACAGCGCCGGTAGTTGCTTCGTTTGACGCTTTGATTGCCTTCTTCAGATCGGACGCGGTCTTCTTATCGATATCGGAGAGCTGGCGGAGCAGCTTGGTTCGTGCTTCGAGGAGCTTCTTTTTCTCCTTATCGAAGGTGGCCCGCTTCTCTGCTCGCTTCTTAAGTCGAATCAGGTTTGACTGCAAGGTTAGGTACTCGTCGGGCTTGTGTCCCTGTTCGACTAACTCGCGCAGGACTGCCGCGACGCCATCGCTCTCGGTCTTGGTGCCGTCCTTCCAAGCCTGTGCGGTCGCTTCGACCTTCTTCTTCGCGTCGTCCACGGCGGAACGTGCCGTTGTCGCGGCCTGTTCCAGCGCCTTGGCGAGCGTGTCGAGCGCCGGCGCGAGTTTCTGTAGCGTGCCTTTACGTGGCGAGTCATCGACATCAACGAGCTCTGCGCGAAGCTCTTCGGCCAGAGGCTCAAGCCCCCAACCGCTGATGAGGTCCTCAACCTGTTGGACCCGCTCAGACACCTCGGTGAGAACCGCCTCGTCCTTGTCTAGCCGTGTCTTCTGGTCGAGCTTCGCAGCAAGGTCGGTCTTCTCGAACGCTTCCATGCTTTCGGTGAGGCGAGGGATGTCTGCGAGTTCGTTCTCCAGCGCTTCGCGATCCCGCTCATGTTTCGCGAGTGCGTCCCGGTTGTCGGCCAGGTCTTTCAGAAGCTGGTCTCGTTCGGCGGGCGATGCTGGTTTCCCGGCCACTCTCGCGACGAGTTCCGCCATGAGGTCTTTGTCTTGAGCCAGTTCGGCGAGTTCGTGCTGGCCGAAGATTTCGAGGTTTCCGACGATATCGCGTGGTCGTTGATTCGTTTGCGTACCGCTGGAGTCACGGACGATCGCCGGACTGTTGATGGTGCGCTCGATTGTGAAACGTGCGGGACTCGGTGTTACGACGTCTACAACGAGCGAGACGACCGTTCCAGCGCCGAGCACATTCTTGACCATGTCTTTGTGGTCATCGCTTGATGCTTGGCCGATGGGCGAAATCTCCAGCACGTAGCGAAGACTCTCGATAGCGGTGGACTTGCCGGTGCCCCGACCACCAATGAGAGCGGTGAGATCCTCGGCAAGATGGATCTTCTGACCGTCGAGGTAGCCGCCATCCCATGAAATCTCGCGGAGCAGCACACGTGACGTCGATGCCGGATCGACCGTGCTAACCCGTGTCTCCGGGGTCTTCACTGCGTGGCGTAGTCCAAGCAAACTCGGACTACTCATCTTGAACCAAGTGCTCGCACCAGCAGAGGCCAGCGTCGCAGGGTCGGAGACGTCATCCGCATGGACGGCGACGAGTGAGTGTGGTCGATCGTAGGGCTTGACGCCCTTGAGGATCTTGGCTTGGTCGCCAAGCGGGGCTGCGGATGGAGTGATGCCAATGGCGAGCAGGTCAGGGTGCTTCACCATCTCGGCGAGAGTATCGCCTTTGGCTCGACTCAGTAGCCCGGCGTTTGCAACATTGGCATGTGCTGGGACTACTAGTGCGCCTTGGGCACACATGTCCGTCAGAATGTCGCCGTATGACTTCTTCGTAGTGCCCTTTGCCGCGCCAGGCGTCAGCCCACAGGCGCCGATTGCTGCAGTGACCTGCTCAACCGCGGTGCCACGCTCGAATATCACCAGCAGGTGGATGCCTTCAGAGGTGTTCGCCTCGAAGCCAGGAAGCGCGACGATGCCTGCTGCTTCCGCGTCGACGATTAGCTGAGACGCACTACTCGCGTTCCAATGGTCTGTGATAGCGATCAGCTCGATCTGCTGAGCTTTGAGTTCAGCGATCAGCGCCGCGTTGTAGGTCGCCTCATCAACGAAGGTCTTGGACGGCGAGGGGTTGCCAATGTATCCGTAGGGGTTCACCTGTAGAGCCGCACGAACCCAGCGTGCTCCGCGCGGACCGTCGTCGGTAGATGACTGGGCGTCGCTCACTTCATTCACCGCCCTGCTCCGTCGTCGATGCGAATAGTCACGCCAGGTACGCATGGGTCTGAGAGCTGTGGGGAACCTCTTCCGGAGGCGTCCTCTTCGGTCAACATGGGACTCCTCCTCGCGAGCACGGTCACATAGCACCAGCTTACGAGAGAAGCACTCCCGCGCGCAGGAAGAACCGAGCACCAGCTAGAGACGGGGTGCTTGGTCGATGCTCGGGCGCTGGGAACTGGCGGTGCGTGTGCTGAGCTGCCGGAGCCGGACGAGAGCGGCCTGCGCCGCACGGCGTTCAGCGGCTTGTTCGGGGGTGCGGATGCTCTTGGCGTCGCCCAACGGTGACGAGCCGCCGATGTCGTAGCGGTGTCGGTACAGCGCAATGGTGGCCGCCTCGGTCTGCCACTGTGCTCGCGCTCTCGACACAGAGGGAGGCTTGCCGAGCGGCAAGAGCCACGCGGCCCCGGCTTGCTCAGCGTCGTTCACGAGTCGCCGGGCGCGGGCTTCGATGAGTGCTTGGCGTTCATCAAGCGCCGTCTGCATGTCGTCGGGGATGGGCCGGGCTGGAGTGGCGATGAGCCCAGCGACCCGACGCCTACGGTTCTTGCCCGGTGACAGTTGGCCGGTCGCCTGGTCGAGCATGGTCGCCAACTGCGCAGCCGGGTCGGTCTGCTCGTCGCCGGGTGTCAGTCGTGGCGCGAGGGCGTTGAGTGCGACGGAGGCGAGATGTCCGGCGGCTTCGTGTCGGGCGAGTGCTGCTTCGAGGCGTTCGTAGTAGGGGCTGGTGAACACGTCGTCGGCCACGTCCTCGGCGAAGGGTGCGACATCGAGCAGGGTCGCCCAGCGGTCGATCTGGGTTTCGCGGGCGAGCACGTCGTACTCGTCCATCAGCGTGGACAGCGAGGTGTGGCGGTCGACCTCGAGTTTCAGCGTCTCGGTCGCCGACAGGTCAGCGTCGCTGCGCCCCAGGACTTCGGCGAGGCGGTCGAGAATCGTCAGCGGCCCCCGCTGGTCGAGGTGGGGTTCGACCTCGTGCGGGTCGGGCACGATGACGTAGGCGTGGTTGCGGTGCTTGCCTCGCGTCATGGCGACGTAGAACAACTCCCGCGCCGCCTTCTCCGGATCGACGAGCGCGTGCGCGGTGTCGACGCTGGCTCCTTGGGCGCGGTGGACGGTGCTGGCATAGCCGAGTTCGAGTTCTTCGCGGACGTACTTCGCGGGTAGCACGAGTGCTTTGCCGCGTGGCTGGTCGCCTTTGCCGAGGCGACGCACCGCAAGAGAGCCGTCCTCGTAGCGGTGGGTGACCTGCCAGCGGTCACCATTCTTGACCCACGTCCTGCCGGTGGTCAGGCGGCGGTCGTTGAGCCGGGTGACGACCAGATCACCGACCCCGGCAGTGGTGCCGTCATGCAGCCGGACCCCTTCGGCTTCGACGCGACCAGCGGTGAGGAGGTCGGCGCGGGCGCGCTCGTTCAGTTCGGCGACCATCTCGCCGGTGCCCGCGATCATCAGCGTCCTCAGCCCGGCATCGCGGTCGGCACGCCACGCCGTGTAGATCGCATCTTGCATCGTCTCGGCGTCACCCTCAATCAGCCGGCCTTGCCCGTTGTAACTCTTGAGTGCGTCGGGTCGTCCGTGGCGCAGGCCGAGGCTCGCGGTCTTCTCCCAGTCGTGGGCGAAGCGGCGCACGTCGGTGAGTTCGGGCACCTGGTGGCGGTCGCGCACGAGTGTCCCGAACGCCCCGCCCGTCTCCACGGCGGACAGTTGCGCCCAGTCCCCGATGAGCACGACCTTGGCCCCGACCTCCGCCGCGTGCGCGGCGATCCGATCCAGCGCGAGCGTTCCGGCGAGGGAGGACTCATCCACGAGCACGAGCTGCCCGGACTCCAGGTTCCAGCGTCCGTGATGGTGTTCATGGAGGAACTTGGCTGTGTTCTCGGCCCGAACGCCGAGCGAGTCTCCGAGGACTTCGGCGGCGGCCGCCGAGGGCGCGAGGCCGATCACGGAGTCTTGGCCGTGCGCTGCCGTCCATGCCCGATGCAAGGCGCGTAGCGCGGTGGTCTTGCCGGAACCGGCTGGGCCGACGAGCAGGTCGAGCGTCAGGCCGGATCGGGCGATGCGCGTGATGGCGGCGGCCTGATCCGGGTCGAGGCGGACGCCCCTGATCTTGCGGGAGGTGTGCCGGGCAACGAGCCGCGCGGTCAGCGACGGCCCAGTCTCGTCTTGGCTGTGGTGCAGGAGCCGCTGCTCGGCATCGAGGATGTCCTGGCTGGAGTAGGCGACCCGATCGACGGGCTGGAATCTGTTGCCCTCCCCGTCGAGGTAGTGCGCTGGAAGTGCGCGGTCGTACTCAGGGGTGAGCCTGAGCGATTCCGCCTCGGCATAGGCGACGATCTGATCGAGCACACGGGTTCGATCGCTGGTCGTGGCGAACCTGACGCCCATGATCTGCCGCATGGTCTCGGCGTGCAGGTTCCATCGCCCCCAGGTTGCGCGTCGATTCGCTACCTCCATCAGCACCACGGACGCGAGATCGTCGATCTGCTCCAGGCCGAGGTCGTCTGCACGTAGCCGGGCCTCTGCTGCATCCCGATCGAGCAGGTGCTGCGCCCAGGTGGGTGCGTCCTCTCCGAGCACGAGCTCGGCGCGCTCGCGCCAGTCGGCTGTGAGGTCAGCGAGCGAGTGGAGTTCCTTCTCGGGCCGAGTCTCCAGGGTCGCCTGTTGCCGCAGGATCGCGATCGTCGCGGCAGAGGGTTGCCGCCCATGCTCGGCCACGTACTGCTCGATCAGCCGGTTCTTGACCTGCTCGATACCCTCCGCGCCGTCGCTACCCCCGGTAGTGCGGCGGGAGAACTCAGCGATCAGCGCCGCCGGTACACCCTCGATCTCCCACCCGGTGTTGCGGTCCTTGCCCCGATCAACAGGCACCCACTCCACGCCGAGCAGCCGGGCGGTGTGGTCGGTGAGAAAGGCGTTGTACGACGCCGAGAGCGCGACCGTCGCCTTGTGCAGGCGGCGCGAGTCCAGCGACCTCCACCGCCCATCCTCGCCCTGCACCTTGTTCGACACGACAACGTGCGTGTGCAGCTGCGGGTCGGCCGCCCTACTGTCGTAGTGGTCGAACGCGGTAGCGATCACGCCCATGATCGGCATCTGCGCGATCCCGCCCGCACCGACGCGGGTTGCGGCGACGCGATCCTCCAGTAGCCCGATGGTGTCGCGCATTGCGGCGTGATGCGCCTGCGCAATCAGTGCTTGCGTGCCCGCGTCTGCCACGCCCCAGATCGCGCTGAGCGACTTTGGCGGCGAGAACGTGAGATCAAAGCCTGCAACAGCGGTGCGAGGCGTCTTCGCAAGCTCTTCCTCGCGAATGCGCTGCACGGTCTCTTCCCGCGCCTCGCCACGCAATCCGGGATCGAGGCGTGCAAAACGGGCTGCAATCCGCTCGCGCGGCGGCTGCAACGCCGGAAACCTCTTGCCGAGCTTCTCCCCGGTGACCGGGTGGATGCCCTCGCCCAGCAGTCGGGCCAAGTGTTCCTCGGTCACCGTGTCACCCTCGACCAACGCTGGCGTACGCCCATCGTCGAGGCTCATCAGGCCGGTGCCGACCCACGTTCCGGGCGGACAGCCCGACTCGGTGTAGTACCGGGTCAGCGGGCTGCTCATCTCCCGGTCACCGTCGCCAACGACGACCGATTTCAGCAGGTACTCATAGCCCTTGCCGGACGACATGACCCGGATCGTCATCACCACGACGGCCCCTCCCCGAGACCGTCACAGGAGGGGCGATCTCGGAGGTCAGGTGCGCGTGCTGCGCGCGACCCGCACTCTTAGTGCCAACCGTGTGGAGAAGCAGCGGTCTGGGAACAGCGGTCTCGATCGAGTTGTCATAACGGCAGAGCCGGAACGGGCAGCGACGCAGCACTCAGTGGTGGGTGTCAGTCTCTATGAGAGGGACCACCGCGTAGGGACCACATCGCAGCGACGTTGGCAGCGTTCTACTGTCGGTGCAGCTCCGAGAATGCCCACTGCGCTCTAGCCTCTAACTACGGCTCCGTGGGGGACGTTCACCTTCTGAAACATTACGAAGGACTGGGTGTCTCCGGACATTCGGGCCGTCGAGCTGTCAGGTCAGCTGCAGCGTGGTGATGCAGGTCGCATCATCCTCGTTCATCGTTGAAATGGTCACGGTGCCCGTCCGACCCTCATGTTCGATCGTGAGCGTTGCCTTGATGCCGCGGGGCACCCAGATGCCAACGAACCCGTTGTCGTAGGTTTGCCGAACCTCGTCGAGGAGCACGTCTCCGTCTTCGCCGGTGAGGGTGACCTGGACTGCTGTGTTGGCGAGTTCGCCGAGGCAGGTGGTGAGGCTGTGGAAGTAGCAGTCGTGGGTCTGTTCCCGGTAGGGGGCGACCGAGATGTACACCTCGTCTTCGGGCATCGGCAGACGTGTCTCGCGCTTCTGGTCGTCGGTGAGCACGAGCGCATCCGGCTGCACGGATGCGATCAGATCAGTGGGTCGGTCGGCGACGGGCATCGTGTCGAGCCGTTCGATGACCTGTGCGGCGTCCAGGCCGTCAAGGTCGTGGTCCGCCAGGAAGCCGGTGTCGACGGCCTGACTGTTGGTCGAGGGCGACGCGGGTTCGTGCGAGGGTGCAGTGGCGCATCCGGTGAGGACGAGGGCGGCGGCGAGCGTCGCGGCGGCGGCGACGATCAGTTTTCGCCGGTGAGGCGCGGCGGGGTGGGGCATGGTGCGATCCTTCAAGAGTGTCGGAAGGGTCGGTGCCGGGCGCTCTCGCCGCGGCACCGACCCTGATGGTCGATCAGAGGGTGGCCAGGAGGTCCTGCATCTGCTGGATCTCGGTGGTCTGCGCGTCGATGATGGTCTGCGCGAGCTCGATGGCGTCGGGGTTGCTGCCGTCATCGACTTGCGTCTGGGCCATCTCGACCGCTCCCTCGTGATGGGCGATCATCTGTTCCAGGAACAGGCGCGATGCTTCGGGTCCGTCGGCCGATTCGAGGGCGGCCAGGTCGTCCTCGGTCATCATGCCGTCGCCGTGGTCCATGCCGTCCATCTGCTGCTCCTCGGAATCGACGCCCCAGTCGTCCAGCCACCCCTGGAGCTGTTCGATCTCGGGCCCCTGGGCGGCCTTGATCGCTTCGGTCAGTTCGATCACCTCGGGGTTGACATCCTCCTTGGCGAGGACGATGTCGCTCATCTCGATGGCCTGTTCGTGGTGCACGATCATCATCGAGGCGAACATCACGTCCGCGTCGTTGGCGTCGGCTGTCAGTTCGGACGAGCCGTGGTCCATGCCCGGCATCGAGCCCTCGTTGTCGCTTCCGGCCGAGCAGCCGGCCAGGACCAGGGCAGCAGTGAGGGCGAGTGCGGCGGTCGCCGCGGTACGAAACTTCATGAGTGTTCTCCAATATCAACAGTCGCTTCAGTGGCGCGGCACCCCGAGAGGGCACCGCGTGAATGGGAGAGGGGAACCGTCGACGCTGATGTGCGCCTGGTTCACCGATCCATCACGTGCGACTGATGCAGAGAACGTGCAGCGACGGCGCCCGAGATCGGAGCTGGTCGATGAACCGCGCCACGAGGAGCGGCCGGGGCGCGGTGTGCATCCATCCCGGCAGAAGTTGAGGCGGCGCCAGGATGAGAAGGACGAGCAGCAGTGCGAGCACACATGCCATCGCCATGCCCAGATGGTCACTACCCCCGCAGTCCGCACACGTACCACCGAGGTCACTGGCCGTGCCACCGGACTCATGGGCGCCCGCCGCGCTGTGATGGGCGCCCACGGCGTCGCTGGCGGCGACCGAGATTGTGGCGGGCGCGTGGGCGGCCGGGGTGCCGTGCAGGTTCAGCGTATGCATGGCCAGCAGCCCGAGGACGATCGCTGCCACCAGCAACCCTCCGAGCATCACACGCCGGAGAAAGCCCTGAAGACCCCTCCCGGGTTGCGCTGCCGCCGTCACCGCCATACACCGCAGTTTACCGGCCCCCGATGTGCATCTGCCGACGGCGGGAGCGATCGGCGCGGCCGAGGTCGACTGGCTCCGCGTCCGGCCGAGCAGCTTCCCACTCGGCCGTGCCCAGACTGACGGGAGTACCCCTAGGGGGGTATTAGGTTGATGGTGGAGAGTTTCCACGAAGGTCAGGAGAGCCCTATGCGTTTGTTCGCGATCCGCGACTTCCGTCACCTGTTCAGTGCGCAGATCATCGCCCTGTTCGGGACGGGGTTGGCGACCGTCGCCCTCGGTCTGCTCGCTTACGAGCTCGCCGGTCCGAGCGCGGGGGCGGTGCTTGCGACGGCGCTGACGATCAAGATGGTCATGTACGTCTTGATCGCGCCGTTGGCTGCGGCCTATGCCGACCGGCTCCCGAGGCGGATGTTCCTGACCCTGCTCGACGTGGCGCGCGCGGCCGTGGTGCTCGCTCTGCCGTTCGTCACGGAGATCTGGCAGATCTACGTTCTCATCGGGGTACTGCAGGCGGCTTCTGCTGCGTTCACGCCGACGTTCCAGGCGGTCATCCCCGATATCGTGGTCGAGGAGTCCGACTACACGCGGGCGCTGTCCGCGTCGCAGGTGGCCTACACGATGGAGAGCCTGCTCAGCCCGGTGCTCGCGGCGGTCGCTCTGACGTTCATGACGTTCAACTGGTTGTTCGTCGGCACGTCGGTAGGTTTCGTGCTCTCCGCCGTCCTGGTGCTCTCGACTCGCATCCCCAATGCGGCCCCAAGCGGGCACGCGGGTGCGTGGAACCGGGTCACCTCGGGCGTGAAGGTCTTCTTCGCGACTCCTCGTCTGCGCGGCGTCATGGCCCTGAACGTGGTGGTCGCCGCAGCCGGATCGATCGTGGTGGTCAATACGGTCAACTATGTCCGAGATCAACTGGGCGGCACGCAGGCCGACGTCGCCTGGATGCTTGCAGCCTCCGGCGGCGGCACACTGCTGGTCGCTTTGTTCCTGCCACGCGTGCTCGATCGGATCGCCGAGCGGGTCGTGATGATGACCGGTGCCGCAGTTCTGCTTGCTGGCGTGCTGGCGGCCGTCGCGATGACCGCCATCCAGGCGGCTTCCTGGATGATCACGGCACCGATCTGGGTGGTCATCGGCGGCGGCATGGCCTTGATCGTCACGCCCACCGGACGCGTCATCCGAGGTTCGGTCGCGAAGCGCGAGCTCCCGGCGGCCTTCGCGGCACAATTCTCACTGTCTCACTTGGCCTGGCTCGTCACCTACCCGATCGCGGGATGGGTAGGCACAGCGTCCGGCTTCACTCTCGCCTGGTCGATCCTTGCCGCTCTCGCCATCGGCGGTGCCGTCACAGCGCAGATGCTCTGGCCCCGCGAGAAGGAAACCGAGACTATCGAGGCCGCCGATGCCACCGGAGAAGGCGCGGTCGGTGACCTGGTGCTCCGTGAGGAGACCGAAGCCGCCGAAGGCACCCTCGCGGCGTCCCAGTGCGCCTGTGTGCGCACCGCATAAGCGCGCAGGTGGCGGGCGGAACGAATGCTTCCGCCCGCCACCGGCGCGTCGTGCTTGCCGAGGCGCCCGCGATCCGGCTTGTCGATCAGGGGCGAGTCGGTGCTCGCCGGTGCAGCCGAGGTATCCAGTCGCGGACGAGGCCGGTGGCGTCAATCCCTGTGAGAGCGACGAGGGTATCTCCGAGGTAGTGCGCCGTGAGCAAGGGGTCGGCGGAGACGATTTGCGTACTGGACCCCAAAGCGGGATACCCCGCTCCGACCAGGGTGTGTCCGTGGACGCGTGCGGAGAACGGCGAAGACGGCAGGTAGATGCCGGGATCGTCGTCCAGGCCGAGGTCGTGCAACAGAGTCTTGGCCGCATGGGCTCCCTGGGCGACCGAGTCGTCCCAGTGATCGATCCGGTACGAGCTGTGGCCGGGATAGTGGTGCACGGCGACGCCGCCCGCGGCGTAGATCCGTTGGCGCGGCGCGTGCATCGAGCGCAGCCGGCTATCGACCGGGATGCCGTCAGGTCCGGTCCAGGGAGCCGGGGCTGCGGGCAGGGTGCCGTGGGCGACGATCGCCAGGTCGCCGTCGACCTTGGTGCCGCTACGGTCGAGCGTGATGGAGATGCGGTCGGGGTGGGTGCGGATCGCGCGCGGATTGACCCCGAGGTAGGCGGCGTGCTGGGGGTGGTGCAGATCGAGGACGCGCCTGGCGGCGTGCGCACCGATCGCGTTCGCGCCGGGGACGAGCGAACGCGCGATCAGGGCCACGTCGTGGCCGGCGTCGGTGAGCAAAGACGCGGCCTCGGAGGCGAGGATACCGCCGCCGAGGAGCAGGACACGGGATGCGGGTCTGCTCGCGAGTCGGTCGCGGACGCGAGCACCGTCGGCCATCGAGTGCAGGGTGGTCAGGCGCCCCGAGTGGAGAGCTTCGTCACGGCCGAGGATGTCCTCGTCGAGCAGGCGAGGTCTGCTGCCGCTGGCGATGATGAGCGCGTCGAACATACGGGTGGCGCCGGAGTCGAGACGTAGCTCGCGCGTGCGGGGATCGAGGCCGCGCACGGTGTCCGAAACAAGTGACGCACCGGTGTCTGGGAGCGTCGCTTGGTCGGGTTCAAGCAGCCCCGACATGACGCCTTTGGTGACCAGGGTGCGATTGGCGGGCTTCTCGCCAGTGCGGGCGAAGAGCTCAACTTCGATCTCCGGGGCTTGGGTGTGCAGGAGTCTGGCGGCGCTGGTTCCAGCGGCCCCGGCGCCGATGATCCCGACCCTCGCGGCGCTCATCCGTCGCCCTGAGTGGTCGCGGTGGGCGCGAACGCGGGCAGCAGGATCGCGTCGATGAACCATGGCGCATCATCGGGGTCGATCCGGCCCGTGCGCACCTCCTCGGCCGCGCCGTTGAGAACGACGTGCGTGGTAGTCAGCAGCCAGGACACCGGCAGGTCGGCGCGGAAGGCGCCTTCGCGCTGTCCGCGCAGCAGCAGCCCGCGCATGCGCGCCTCGGCCTTCTCGTGCAGTTCGCGAATGCGGGCGGCGGAGAGTTCCTTCTGCGCTGTAGCGAGCAGGGCGCGAGACTGGTCGACGAACATCCAGCTGGATGCAACCAAGCGCTGGAAGGCCGCACGCGGGTCGCCATCAAGGGGTATCTGACTCAGCACGTCCTCGGCACGTTCCAGACTGTCCACCAGTGCTGCCTCGATGAGCTCGGCGCGAGTCTGGAAGTGCCCGTAGAGCGTCACCCGGCCCACTCCAGCCTCGGCAGCGATGTCTGCGACGGAAGCGTCGGGGCTTTTGCGGATCGCGGTCACTGTCGCGGCCAGAATCTTCGCCCGGTTGCGCTGCGCGTCGGCGCGCTGGTTGGCCGCGCGGGTCGCTGTCGCCGGGCCGCGCCGAGCGCCGCCGGCAGGCTGGGCCTTCTTCGTCGGCATGCTCCACCTCTCAAGTCGTACTGGAATGTATGAGATAGTGTAGCTGTTGCAACCTGTACACCGATGACCGAGTTACGGTGTCGTCGCCCGATCCGGCGGCGGGACGAAGGAGAGGAGACACGGCGATGAACACGACACGCACGATCACAGGGGGCGCAACATGAGCGATACGAGCACACCTGCCCCCAGGGCAGGGGCAAAGCAGTGGTGGGGTCTGGCGATCCTGGTGATTCCCTCGACTCTGCTGTTCATGATGCTGACCATCCTGTTCCTGGCCGCCCCGAACCTCGCTGCGGACCTGAACCCGACGAGCACGCAACTGCTGTGGATCCTCGACATCTACGGCTTCGTCATGGCCGGCTTCCTCGTCGCGATGGGCGTACTCGGCGACCGGATCGGCAAGCGGCTGCTGATGGTCATCGGTGCGATCCTGTTCGCCGCGGTCTCCGTCGCGGCCGCCCTGACGACGATCCCCGAGCTGATGATCGTCTGGCGCGCCGTCCTCGGACTGGCTGCGGCGATGATGGTGCCCGCGACGATCGGCCTGATCTTCGTGCTCTTCGCCGACGCGAAGCAGCGCGGCGTCGCCATCGGCGTCTGGGCGGGCGGCATCTCCGCCGGCGTCGCCCTCGGCCCACTCCTGTCCGGCCTACTCCTGGAAGGGTTCGGGTGGCAGGCGACGTTCCTGGTGGCGGTGCCGATCATGGCGCTGGTCGCGATCGGCGCACCGCTGCTGGTGCCCGAGCACCGCGACCCGTCTGCGCGGATCGACTTGTTCAGCGCGCTGTTGCTGGTCGGTGGGCTGCTCGCGATCATCTACGGCATCAAGCGCTTCGCCGCCCAGGAGCCCGCCTGGCCGTCGATCGGCCTGCTGGCCGCGGGCGCGCTGATCGGGCTGTGGTTCGTGCTCCGGCAGCTGCGCGCCACGCAGCCGCTGCTGGACATGCGCCTGTTCACCAACCGCACCGTCTCCGGGGCGCTCGCGGTGTTCCTGCTGTCGGCGGCAGCACTGGGCGGCGTGTACTCGCTGTTCACCCAGTACCTCCAGCAGGTGCAGGGGCTCTCGCCGCTCCAGGCCGGGCTGTCGATCCTGCCCGCCGCCGCGGTGCTGATCGTCGTCTCGACCCTCTCGCCGGTGCTCGCACGGAGGTTCCGGCCGGGGAACGTGATCGCGATCGGCCTGCTCACGCAGGTGGTCGGCTACATCCTGTTCACCCAGCTCGACGCAGGCACGGGGCTGGCGCTGGTGATCGCGAGCTTCGTCATCACCTACCCCGGCGTCGCGCCCTCGATGGCGCTGACGACCGACCTTGTCGTCAGCTCGGTGCCGCCGGAGAAGACCGGCGGCGCCTCGGGGCTGGCGACCACGGCGAACGATCTGGGCATCTCGCTCGGCGTCGCCGTCATCGGTAGCGTCGGCCTCGCCACCTACCGCAATCGAATCGACGGCTCCCTGCCCGACGGGCTCACCCCGGAGGCCGCGGCCGCCGCCTCGGACAGTATCGACGGCGCCCTCGCCACCGCCGCGGAGTTGCCCGACGCGCTGGGCGAACAGCTGATCGCCGCCGCACAGGCGGCCTTCTCCGGCGGCCTGAACATGGCAGCGATCGTCTCCGCGGTCATCGCCGCGGTGGCCGCGATCATCGCCGCCACCCGCCTGCGCCACATCCGCCCCACCGGGCAAGCGCAGCAGAAAACCGAAGAAGCACCTACCAACTAGGGAATACCCCCCTGGGGTATATGGTTACAGAAGTCAGACACGAGTGAAGGAGATTTGATCATGAGCACGACCACCACTGAGTTCCAGGTGACCGGGATGAGCTGCGGGCACTGCGAGACCGCGATCCGCAGCGAGGTCTCCGAGATCCCCGGCGTCACCGGGATCGAGGTCAGCGCTCAGACCGGGCGCCTGGCCGTGACCGCCGAGCAGCCGATCGAGGACGCCACGGTGATCGCGGCGGTCGATGAGGCCGGCTACACCGCCGTCAGGAGCTGAGATGAAAGCCCCTGCACGGCTGGGCCTGTACGGGCTGGTTCTCGTGGCCGTGTTCGCCGTGGCCGCTTTCACGGCGAACGCGATCGTCCCCGACTCCACTGTGCAGGCCTGGGCAGAAGAGACCACCGACAACAACCACACGGAAGGACACGACATGACCGGCGACGACCCCCACGCAGGCCACACTTCCGGCGCCGATGCGGCGTCGCTGGGCCTGGGGCTGGCGCAGGACGGCTACCAGCTCACCGGCGTCACCGCCCCGACCGCGACCGGCGAGGACGGTGAGCTGTCGCTGACGGTCACCGGGCCCGACGGGCACCCGGTCACCGACTTCGAGCTGGAGCATGAGAAGGAGCTGCACCTGATCGTGGTGCGCTCCGACGGGCAGCACTTCCGCCACGTCCACCCCGAACGCGACAACCAGGGTGCCTGGTCGATCCCGTGGGAGTGGGAGGCCGCCGGCTCCTACCGGGTGTTCGCCGACTTCGTGCCTACCGAGACCGGCTCGGGCATGACGCTGTCGACCTCGGTGCAGGTCGCCGGGGACTACGCGCCCGCTCCCGCCGACGGACCGGTGACCGAGACCACGGTCGACGGATACACCGTCGCCGTGTCCGGCGATCTGGTCGCCGGTTCCGGGTCGGAGTTGACGATGACGATCACTCAGGACGGTGAGCCGGTCACCGCGCTCGAGCCCTATCTGGGAGCGTTCGGGCACCTCGTCGCGCTGCGCGACGGGGACCTGGCCTATCTGCACGTCCACCCGCACGGCGACGCCCCCGAAGCGGGTGAGACCTCCGGGCCGGAGATCGTGTTCGAGGCCACCGCGCCCACGCCGGGCCGGTACCTGCTGTTCCTCGACTTCCAGATCGACGGGCAGGTGCATACCGCCCCGCTCGTGGTGGACACCACCGGCGAGGCATCGCCGGACGGCGGCAGCCACGAGGGCGCCGGCGGGCATGAGGAAGGAGGAGACCATGAGCACTGACAGCGCCACCGCGGCCGGTGCCCGCGCTGCCGGGATCGAGCTGCAGATCGGTGGCATGACGTGCGCGTCGTGCGCGAACCGGATCGAGAAGAAGCTCAACAAGCTCGACGGAGTGACCGCGAGCGTGAACTACGCGACTGAGAAGGCCAGCGTCACCGCACCCGAGGGCTACGATCCGCAGCTGCTCGTCGCCGAGGTGGAGAAGACCGGCTACACCGCCGAGCTCCCCACCCCCAAGGGCGAAACACCCAAGGATGGTGAGGGAGGCGAGTCCCGTGAGGACGCCGAGCTACGGTCGCTGCGGCAGCGGCTCATCGGCTCCGCGGTGCTGGCGGTGCCGGTCATCGCGATGGCGATGATCCCCGCGCTGCAGTTCGACTACTGGGGCTTCGCTTCTCTGGCACTCGCCGCCCCGGTCGTGGTGTGGGCGGGCTGGCCGTTCCACAAGGCCGCCTGGATGAACCTCAGGCACGGCGCCGCGACGATGGACACCCTCATCTCCGTGGGCACGACCGCGGCGATGATCTGGTCGCTGGTCGCTCTGTTCTTCGGCACCGCCGGGGACCGGGGCGTGGTGCACCCCTTCGAGTTCACCATCTCCCGTTCCGACGGGCTCGGGCACATCTATCTCGAAGTCGCCGCCGGGGTGATCACCTTCATCCTGCTCGGTCGCTACTTCGAGAAGCGCTCCAAGCGACGCGCCGGCGCCGCCCTGCGCGCCCTGCTCGAACTCGGCGCGAAAGAAGTCTCGGTTCTCCGCAATGGTCAGGAGCAGCGGGTCTCCATCGATGAGCTGACCGTGGGTGATGAGTTCGTGGTGAGGCCCGGCGAGAAGATCGCCACCGACGGGGTCATCACCTCGGGCAACTCCGCGATCGACGCCTCGATGCTCACCGGCGAATCCGTGCCCGTCGAGGTCAGCGAAGGCGACGCCGTGACCGGCGCGACGGTGAATGCCGGCGGTCGGCTCGTCGTCCAGGCCACCCGCGTCGGCTCGGATACGCAGCTGGCGCAGATGGCGAAGCTCGTCGAGGATGCCCAGTCGGGCAAGGCCGAGATTCAACGCCTGGCCGACAAGGTCTCCGGAGTGTTCGTGCCCATCGCCATCGCCGTGGCGGTCGGCGCCCTGGGCGCATGGATCGGGGCCGGGTTCCCGCTCAGCGCGGGCTTCACCGCCGCCGTCGCCGTGCTCATCATCGCCTGCCCCTGCGCCCTCGGTCTCGCGACCCCGACGGCGCTGCTGGTCGGCACCGGACGGGGCGCGCAGATGGGTGTCCTCATCAAGGGGCCTGAGGTACTGGAGTCCACCAAGAAGGTCGACACGATCGTCCTCGACAAGACCGGCACCGTCACCACCGGCAAGATGACCCTCACCGACGTCATCACCGCCGACGGCGTGGACCGGGCCGAGCTGCTGCGCATCGCTGGCGGCCTGGAGGACTACTCCGAGCACCCCATCGCCCAGGCCATCGCCACCGGAGCGACCAGCGAGGTGGGCGAGCTGCCCGCCCCGGAATCCTTCGAGAACATCGAAGGCAAGGGCGTCCAGGGCGTCGTCGCCGGTCATGCCGTCGTCGCCGGCCGTGAGTCCCTGCTGGCGGACTGGTCGATCCACCTCGATAGAGACCTCCGTGCCGCGAAGCAGGCCGCGGAAGCCGAGGGCAAGACCGCGATCGCGATCGGCTGGGACGGTGCCGCCCGTGGCGTGCTAGTGGTCTCCGACCAGATCAAGCCCACCAGCAAGCAGGCCATCGCCCAGTTCACCGAACTCGGTCTGACCCCGGTGCTGCTCACCGGCGACAACCAGGCCGTGGCCGAGCAGGTCGCCGCCGAGGTCGGCATCGAGCAGGTGATCGCCGAGGTGCTACCCAAGGACAAGGTCGATGTCGTCGCCCGGCTGCAAGCAGAAGGCAAGGTCGTCGCGATGGTCGGCGATGGCGTCAACGACGCCCCTGCGCTCGCCCAAGCCGACCTGGGCCTGGCGATGGGCACCGGCACCGATGTCGCGATCGAGGCCGCCGACATCACCCTGGTGCGCGGCGACCTGCGGGCCGCCGCCGACGCGATCCGGCTCGCCCGGCACACACTGCGAACGATCAAGACGAACCTATTCTGGGCCTTCGCCTACAACACCGCCGCGATCCCGCTCGCCGCCTTCGGGCTGCTCAACCCCATGCTCGCCGGCGCGGCCATGGCCCTGTCGTCCGTGTTCGTCGTGTCCAACAGCCTGCGGCTGCGGACCTTCAAGGCCCGCGCGGACGACACCAGCGCTCCGGCACCCGCCGGACCGACACCGGCTCGCGAACCGGTGAACGCCTGACCCACCCGTCATTGACACAACACGAAAGGAAGCACGATGACTGCACACGAGAACCTGAACCTGACCGACACGTCCTCGAGCGGTGGGAGCTGCTGCGGACACACACCCAGTGCGGAGGCCATCGCTCAGACTCCGGCCGATGAGATGACCGAATGCAAGGTGATGGCCGGCACCCCCGTCGTCAAGGCGCAGGCGGAGGAAGCCGGTCTCTACCGCGACTACCAGGGCCAGCGGTACTGGTTCTGCTGCGCCGCCTGCGGACCCCTGTTCGACGCTGATCCCGACCGCTACGCGAACGCCGCCTGACGGCATCTGGTTCCGCGCTCCCGACGACCGGACCTGCACGGGAGCGCGGAACCTTCGCCCCGGTCTCGCCTCTGGGCTGGGGTAACGAACAAAGGAGACGAGACCATGAGCAACGATCCCTCGACACGATCGCACGCCCACCCTGAGCACGTGGACGTTCAGCACGCGCACCACGACGAGCCGAACACCCACGCCGGTCACCACTCGCACGACCATCACCAGGGTCACGGCGAGGCTTCCGGCCGCCACCACGACGGCCATGACGCTCACGCCCACCACGAGGGTCACGGCGGACATGGTCACGGGCATGCCGGACACGGAGATCACGTCGGACAGTTCCGGCGCCTGTTCTGGATCATGCTCGTTCTCGCCGTCCCGGTTGTGGGCTTCAACGACATGTTCGCCCACCTCATCGGTTATCACCTGCCCGAAGCTGCATGGGTGTCTTGGGTGTCGCCTGTGCTGGGCACGGTCGTCTACTTCTGGGGCGGCTGGCCCTTCCTGACGGGCGGGCTGAGCGAGATCCGCTCCCGCAAACCGGGGATGATGCTGCTCATCGCGTTGGCGATCACTGTCGCGTTCCTCGCGTCCTGGGGTGCGAGCCTCGGCATCCTGCACCACGAACTGAACTTCTGGTGGGAGCTGGCGCTGCTGGTGGTGATCATGTTGCTCGGCCACTGGATCGAGATGCGATCGCTCGCCCAAACCACCTCCGCGCTGGACTCCCTCGCCGCGCTGCTGCCCGACGAAGCCGAGAGAATCGACGGCGACGATATCGTGAAGGTCGCTCCTGCTGATCTGGCTGTCGGCGACGTGGTGATAGTCCGTCCGGGATCCTCGGTGCCCGCCGATGGAAAGATCGTCGACGGGTCGGCCTCGATGGACGAGTCGATGGTCACCGGCGAGTCCAAGACGGTGCGCCGGGAGACCGGGGATCAGGTGGTCGCCGGCACCGTGGCCACCGACTCCGGACTGCGGGTCGAGGTCACCGCGACCGGCGACGACACCGCGCTCGCCGGTATCCAGAAGCTCGTCTCCGACGCACAGGCGTCTTCCTCCCGCGCGCAGCGGATCGCCGACACCGCGGCCGCGTGGCTGTTCTGGTTCGCCCTGGGCGCGGCGGCAATCACCGCCGTCATCTGGTCGCTCGTCGGCCTGCCCGACGCCGCCGTGGTCCGCACGATCACCGTGCTGGTCATCGCCTGCCCGCACGCGCTCGGCCTGGCGATCCCGCTGGTGGTTTCCATCGCGACCGAACGCGCCGCCCGCGGCGGAGTGCTCATCAAAGACCGTCTCGCGCTGGAGTCCATGCGCACCGTGGACGCGGTGCTGTTCGACAAGACCGGCACCCTCACTAAGGGCGAGCCGACGGTGACCGCCATCGATCCCTCCGGCACCCGAACCGAGGACGAAGTGTTGGCGCTGGCCGCCGCCGCGGAGGCCGACAGCGAGCACCCGCTCGCCCGGGCCATCGTCGGCGCGGCCCGCACCCGGAAACTCGACGTGCCCGCGGCCACGGACTTCTCGTCCTCCCCGGCAGTCGGTGTCAAGGCCACCGTCGATGAAAGCGTCATCGAGGTCGGCGGACCGTACCTGCTCGACCAGCACGAGGCGGACGAGCTCCCCGTCGCCGACACCTGGCGCGAGGAAGGTGCGATTATCCTGCATGTGCTCGCCGATGGCGAGGTCATCGGCGCCCTGCGGCTGGCCGACGAGATCCGGCCCGAGTCCCGCGAAGCCGTCGACGCGCTCCATGCAGCCGGGGTGCAGGTCGTGATGATTACCGGCGACGCCCAGGCCGTCGCCGACACCGTCGCGAAGGATCTCGGCATCGACCGGGTCTTCGCGGGCGTGCGACCGGAGGACAAGGCCGCCAAGGTCGCCGAACTCCAGGACGAGGGCCGCAAGGTCGCCATGGTCGGCGACGGCGTGAACGACGCCCCGGCGCTGGCCCAGGCCGACGTCGGCATCGCGATCGGAGCGGGCACGGACGTGGCGATCGGATCGGCGGGCGTCATTCTCGCCTCCTCCGATCCGCGATCGGTGCTCTCGGTAATCGAGCTCTCACGGGCGACGTTCCGGAAGATGAAGCAGAACCTGTGGTGGGCGGCCGGCTACAACCTCGTCTCCGTCCCGCTGGCCGCGGGCGTCCTCGCACCCATCGGGTTCGTGCTGCCGATGAGCATCGGCGCGATCCTCATGTCCGTCTCCACCGTGGTCGTCGCCCTCAACGCCCAGTTGCTGCGCAGGCTCGACCTCACCCCGCAAGCCAGCACTGCCAGAATCCTCGACCGTGCCGCATGACCATGCGTCGGCCGAACCGCGCCCGTTAGGAGGCCATCGATATGGACACCCCGAGCATCGCCACCGCACCGGTGACTCACGGCTACATCACGGAGAAGGAACGCTATCTCGCACGGCTCAGACGCATCGAGGGTCAGGCCCGTGGCATCCACCGGATGATCGAGGAGGACACCTACTGCATCGACATCCTCACCCAGATCAGTGCGATCACTTCCGCGCTGGAGAACGTCGCTCTCGGACTGCTCGATGACCACCTCAGACACTGCGTCGCCGGAGCTATCCAGCACGACGGCACTGAGGCCGAAGTAAAGCTCAAGGAAGCGTCCGACGCCATAGCCAGACTCGTGAAGTCATGAGAGGAACGTCATGAGCATGATTGGACGCGCGATGCGATCCACACTCGACACCAGCGAGATCAGCGTGTCCGTGAGTCGCTGCTGCAACGCCGTGAGATGGGTCATCATCGCGACCACGCGGAAAAGCAAGAGCCACCGATAGCGGTCGGCCTGGTCTTCCTTTGCCGGCATCACGAGAGCGCTGTGGGCCGACATGACATGTTACGACGCCTTGATTGCTCGGACGCGCACCATCCGTCGTCCGATTGGTCCAGTCGCCTACGACTGCGTGAGGGTTATCGTCGTCCGCGACGGTTCTGCCTTCTTGTTCAGTGAGTTCGGACAGCAACCGATCAAGTCCGGTGATGTGGTGCTGCTCGGAGCGAACGTCCTGTGCGGAAGCGAGCCGGAGGGCCACATCACCGTGACCACGGTCTATCTCGATACCGACTATGTGCTTGACCAGGTGCGGTGGCAGTACGCCGGGTTCGTCTGCGATCGGCTCGACGCGCAGGGTTTCGCGGACGCCATCTATTCCGAGCCCGCGCAGATTCTCCGGCTGGGCGAGGATCGCGCCGGGATGCTCATGCCTTGGCTGGACGAGTTGGTCGCGTTAAGTGTAGACGGCGACTTCGTGCGGCACTACCTGCGGATACAGGCGCTGTGGTTCCAGGTTGCCTACGTCATCGCCCCACACATCACCGTTTCCCCGGTGCGGATCTCGCCGTCGCAGCGTGCGCATATCCGGCCCACGCTCCCGCGTGATCGCCGGTTCGCGCCGCTGCGGGTCGAGGCACGCCGGGCCGCTGCCCTGCTGCGCGAGAACCCCGCACGCCGGTGGACGCTGGACGATCTCGCCGCCGAGGTGCATCTGTCGCCGTCACGGTTGTCCAGCGTATTCGTCGAGGCCTACGGCAAGACCCCGCTGGCGTATCTGACGATGCTCCGCGCCGAGCACCTGGCAAAATATCTACGCGAGACCGATCTAACGGTCGCGGCTGCGATGCTGCGAGTCGGCTGGCACTCCCGTTCCCATGCCACCCGATTGTTCCGCCAGTACGTCGGCGTCACCCCCGGCCACTACCGCCAGATGCGCGCACAGACCGTCTGAGCGATGTGCCCGTTCTGGTTACTCTGTGCCGCTTCTTCGAGACCGTCGACCTCCCGTCGTTTCTGGCGCGGATTGACTGGTAGTCCGGTAGAGACTCGTCGGGTTCTTCACGAAGCCTGACGGTCAGAGTCTCGTTTCCTTGTCCGTCTCGTCTGCGTGATCCTCCCGACGTACCTCACGGTCGTACGGTCGCCCCGCTACGGGGTGGCCTCCGGCGGAAGGAGGTCTGGCGATGGCTGAGGTACGCGACGCTCGCACGGCGCAGGACGTGATCGCGCGCCGGGCTTCGTCGGTCGCTGCGGTGTTCTCCCGGCTCGGCGAGGGCGTACCGCTGCCTCTCGTTGCGCGCGAGCTGGCCCGGCTCGATGTGCCGGTCTTCCCGTGCGCGCCAGACGGGAAACGCCCGATTCCTGAGCGTGGTTTCCACGAGGCAACCACTGATGCCGGGCAGGTGGAGGCGTGGTGGCGACGGCAGCCAGGCGCGAACCTTGCCGTTCCGACCGGCGCGGCCTCGGGGGTGGTCGTTGTCGACGTCGACGTGCACAAGGTCGATGGATATGCCGCGTTCGGACGTGCGGCCCGTTCGGGGCTGCTGTCCGAGCCGTTGGCAGTGGTGACGACACCGACCGGCGGCAGGCACCTGTACTTTCCCGCTGACCCGGAGCATGAGCAGCGGTCGTGGCAGGTAGGCCGGGCGGGTGTCGACTTTCGGGGCGACGGCGGCTACATCATCGTGCCTCCCTCGCTGCGCATGATCGATGGTCGCCGGATGCCGTATCGGGTCGAGAGCGTGGCCGCTGGCCCGGTCTCGCTCCTGGATGCGCAGCGACTGCGCGATTTCCTCGACCCACGCCCGAAGTACACCCCCGCGCCCGCGCCGCCGGGTGGCTGGCCGCTGGATGTTGCCCGGCTTGCCTCGCAGGTCGCGAGCAGGCCCGAGGGCGAACGCAACCTTGGGCTGTTCAAGGCCGCGTGCCGCATGGCTGAGCACGGTCACTCGCCCCGCGAAGCACTCGATGCGCTCGGCCTGGCCGCGATCCAGTCTGGGCTGGGCGAGCGCGAGATCACCCGGACGGTCGGTTCGGCGTATCGCCACGTCAGCACCTACGGGCCGCGTCGTCGCGCGCCGGTGCGCCAGACGGCTTCGGGTTTCGCTCGTGACGAGTCGCTGGTTGTTGCCTCGGCGAGTGGTCGGGGGCTGTGATGAGCGCGCGACGACCTGGATGGGGTTGGGCGGTGATGACTGCTGCTACCGGCACGGTCTTGATCGGCATCGGGGCGTTCTGGCTCTCGTTCATGGCACTGGCCGATCTCGCGGCCCGGTCGGGTATCGCTTCGGGGCAGGCGTGGATCTGGCCGCTGCTGGTCGACGGGCTGATCGTGGTCTCGACAATCGCGGTCGTCGCGCTCGATGGTCGCCCCGGTGCCTGGTATCCGTGGGCGCTGCTGATCTGTGGGGCGCTCGTGTCGGTGGCCGCGAACGCGCTGCACGCGATCGTGGCTGCCGATGCCAGCGTGCCCGCCATGCTCGCCGCGACGGTCGCAGCGGTGCCGCCGCTGGTGCTGCTTGCCAGCACGCACCTCACCGTCGTCCTCACGCGCTCGGCCACCGTGCCGCCGAGCAGCACGGCTCAGGCACCGCGCGAGCTACCAGCCGTAGCCGAAGCAGACCCAGCACCAGCAGCACCCGAGTCCGAAGCCGAACCAGACGCCGAGCCGGAGGCCGAGCTGGTGCTTGGTCGGCGTGAGCGCGCCGCGCGGCTTCGGGAGGCCGGCTGGTCGAACAAGGCGATCGCCGACGAGCTGCAAGTGCATCCCTCGACGGTGGGCCGTTGGTTTACCCCGCCGGTCGAGGAACCGGAAACCACAACAGGAATGGAGACAACATCATGACTATCGACCCGCGAGAACAGGTACGAGCGTACGAGGACGCGCGCGTCGAGGATGCGCCCGAACCGGACGTGCCGGAAGACCGCAGTGAAGTGCGGCAGGTGCCCGAGGCGGTAGCCGCTGCCGACGTCACTAAGCGCAAGGACGCCACGGTCGAGACCGCCCCGACTGACGAGATCACCGATGCAGCTGCGGCGGCGGAGGTTGAGCAGAAGCTCGAGGAACACCGGGCGCGCGGTATCGAGTGGGTGCGGCCCACCGATCTGATCGCCCGCAACACTGCGTCATTGGCCGGGCGAGGCATCGACATGGAGGTCGAGATGTCACGCAAGGCCCGCGAACCGTTGGTGGACGGGCTGAGGAATCTCGGCGACCGGGCCAAGCGGCTGCCGCCGCTGTCGGCGTTCGGGCATGGTGCCCGCCACCACGCACCGACGAGGGCTGCGGTCGGGAAGTCGTGAAGCGGTGAGTAGCGATGACACCCCCACGAGCCCCCGACCGCCGCCGACACGGTGGGCGCTGGCGTGCACCTGGTCGCCAGGAGGTACTCACCATGACGACCCGCACACCCGAACAAGCGCCGGAAGACTTCACCCGCAGTGAGGGCCTGCGAGCCCTGCTGAACCGACTGCACGAGGGCGGCCCCGGCGCGTGGCAGTCCGATCCGGTCGCCGCTGAGCTGATGGCCTATGCCGCCGACAAGTACGGGGCGCTGGCCCGCAAGCACGGCCTCGACCCCTGGGAGGCGGCATCAGCCGCGTTCGATGTGATGCGCACCAAGGCCGCCCGTACCGCGAACGACCCGTGGGGCGTGGTGACCCATGCGGTGCGCATCACCTGCATCGCCGAGGAACGCGGACAGGGCCTGCTGTGTTCGGTGCATCAAGCCCGACGCCCGCACATCTCCGCGTTTCACGACGCGGAAAGGCTGTCAGATCGGGAGAACCCGCTGACCGACTACCACTCGGCATTCCACGTCACCGACCCCGACCCGACCGGTGCCGACGAACCCGCGAGTACGACGGCGTGCTGCTCGGCAGGCTCGGCTGTGGAGGATGCCATCGCGCTGTTCACGCTGCTGGGCTGGCCTCCGCACATCGCCCGCGCCGGAGTCGAGCACATCTGCCAGGCGCTCGCCCGCGCGGGCAGCCGCCAGAGCGCCTATGAAGCGCTGCGCCGCGACAAGCACGCCCGCGCCCTACTGGACGTGAACAGCACCGCCTGGACAACACTGCTGAAAGCGCTGCTCGGCCACCCCAACCCAGCCTATGCCGCGACCGCTGCCGGACGTGGCATCCTGCTCCGGTTGCTTATCGGCGAGAGCCTGCGCGCGCTGCTGCGCGACGACGATCTCGTGCTGATGATCTCGCTCGCAGCACCGAAGCACGGGAGGCGGTGATGGGCGCGCAGACCGGGCACATCGAACTCGACCGCACCGTCGACTCGATCATCGTCGGCAACCGCCACCGCACCGACCTGGGCGATCTGACCGCGCTGGCCGAGTCCATCGCCCGCGACGGACTCCTGCAACCGTTGACGGTCACCATCGACGGGGTGCTGGTGTGCGGTGCTCGGCGGCTGGCCGCGATCAAGCTGCTCGGCTGGCGCACGGTGAGCGTGTGGGTGCGCTCGGGCGTCTCGGGCAGGCTCGGGCACCTGCTGGCTGAGCAAGACGACAACATGCTCCACAAAGACCTCACCCCGGTCGAGGCTGCTGCGCTCTACCGCGAGCTGAAGACCCTCATGGCCGAGGACGCTTCACGCAGGCAGGCAGCAACACGGTTCAGCGCGGACAATCAGCCCGGAAAGGACGGTGCCGCAAATTTTGCGGCACCGTCAGCATCACGCGGTGACACCCGAGAACAGGCTGCTGCGATGATCCCCGGTGGCGCTTCTCACACCACGCTGGAGAAGATCAACTACCTGCGGCAGATCGCCGACGACCCCGACCTGCCCGCCACAGTGCGCGGCGACGCCGCTGCTGAACTCGAACGCATCGACGCCGGTGCGCCGGTGCATCCCGGTTTCGAGCGCGTCCGCGTCGCTGTCGCCGAAGCCACAAGCGAGGACGCCGATCTGGAGGCACTCGCACGAGAGGCCGTCGCTCGCGTTCAGTCGTCGCAGAAGAAGCCCGCCCCAGCCACTTCCACGGGTGAGACCGAGCCCGCGCAGTGGCCGGTGCGCGCGTTCGTCACCACCTGGACGGAGCTTGCCGACTGGTGGACGCATTACGACACCGCAGTGCTGGCAAGCGATCTCACCGACGAGCAGATCACCTCGTTCTTGGTGACCGCTGACGGCACCAGCACGTTCGCCGACGAGCTGCGTGCCGCCCGGCAGTCGCTGAGCAACCCGCGCAGGCATCTCCGGGCGCTCTAGCCCGCTCCCGGTGCGCGGGCGGCGCACCTGGGGGTCATGAAGACGACTCCCGATGACCCCGCCCGCACCCGCCGCCGATTGATCTCCCTCGTCTGCGCCGGGGTCGCGTTCCTCGTCCTGGCTGCGATCGGCGTCTACGGGCTGGTGACCGGCCCGAACGACGCCGACCCGAGACCCGACGGGCCACCGACCCCGATCCGCATCGACCCCGATCAGCCGACTCCGCGCCTGCCCTACATCGCCCCGTCGACCGACCCCGAAGAGTTCGCACGCCAGGCCGCGCACGCGCTGTTCACCTGGGATACCACCAGCGGGTTCCTGCCGCTGGACTACACCGCCGTGCTGCTGGACGTGGGTGACCCGACCGGGAACGAGCAGGCAGGGCTGGCCTCCGACGTCGCCTCCTACCTGCCCGGCCGTGACGCCTGGGTCGAGCTGGGGCAGTACGGCACGAGCCAGCACCTGACGATCACCGATGCGTATGTGCCCGAGCAGTGGGCTCAAGCGGTCGAGCAGGCCCGGCCCGGCCAACTCCCGGTCGGGGCGACCGCTATCACGATCGAGGGCACCCGGCACCGCGCGGGCATCTGGAACGACAAACCCGTGACTTCTGAGCACCCGGTGGCGTTCACGATCTTCCTCGCCTGCCCGCCTGACGACCCACCGACCGGCAGCCAGAGCGAGACCAGCGCACCGGATACCGGTGCGGTGCCGTCGTGCTACCTGCTGCGCCTGTCGATGCTCGACCAGCCGCTGCGCTGACACGGAGGCCATGACGATGAAGAAGGCAGTCATCGCCCTCGCCCTGCTGCTCCTGCTCGGCCCGTTCGTCGGTCTGCTGGCGATCGGCGTGCTGATGAACCCCGCCGCGAACGCCGAATGCACCATCGACGGCACCGGCATCACTGTGGGGAACATTCCCGACTCGCTCACCGCGACCACCGCGAACGGCGAGACCATCACGCTCAACCGGCAGCAACTCACGCACGCGGCCACCATCATCGAGATCGGTTCCGGCATCGACGGGGTGGGGCGCGACGGCATCCAGATCGCGCTCATGGCAGCCCTGACCGAATCCAGCCTGCGGATGCTGTCGAACACCTCGGCGTACCCCGAGAGCGCCGACTATCCTAACGACGGCGACGGCTCAGACCACGACTCGCTCGGGTTGTTCCAGATGCGCCCGCAGTCCGGGTGGGGCAGCGTCGCCGAACTCATGAGCTCCGACTATCAGGCGAGAGCGTTCTACGGCGGGCCGGACGGCCCCAACTACCCGAGTCCGCGTGGCCTGCTCGACATTCCCGGCTGGCAGCAGATGGGCAAGGGCGAGGCGGCTCAGGCCGTCGAAGTCTCGGCCTACCCCGATAGGTACAACAACTACGAGCCGGTCGCCCTCACCATCCTGGGCACGCTCACCGGAGCGGGTGGGCCGGTCACCCCGGCACCGGCGGCCCTGCCTGTTGTTGTGCTCGCTGAGGTCGCGGAGTCATCGCTCGTGGTGTTCCCGCTCCCGGAGGGCACCTGGATCGCCACTGACCCGTTCGGGCCGCGCATCCACCCGATCACCGGGGAGCAGAGCTTCCACACGGGTGCGGACTTCGCCGCCCCGGACGGCACCCCGATCCTCGCCGCCGCCTCCGGCACAGTCACCGTTGCCGAGTTCTCCGGCGGGTACGGCGGCCTGGTCGTGATCGAGCACCGCATCGACGGGCGCACCGTGGCGACCGCGTACGCGCACAGTTGGCAGCACGGCATTCACGTCTCGGTGGGCGATCAAGTGCGTGCCGGGCAGCACATCGCCGACGTCGGTTCCTCGGGCATGAGCACGGGGCCGCATCTGCATTTCGAGGTTCGCGACGGCGGCACCAACGGGGAGTACATCGACCCTGCCGCATGGCTGAACCAGCACAACGCCGCCGACCTGCCCGAAGCCTCAGTCGGGCCTCCGAACGGCTGCGGTAACAGCACCGGCACCACCGGTGACCCGGCACCGTTCGACGGCGACGACCCGAACCGGCTGGTCGACGACCCGACTTCGACCGGGCAGATCACCGCACGGATGCTGCACCTGTACGAGCAGACCAAAGCGGCGTTCCCCGACACCGGCTGGGGCTGCTACTCACCCCGGCCCGGCACCCAATCGGAGCATCCCCTGGGGCGTGCGTGCGATCTGACGTTCGGCAACGCGATCGGCCAGTACCCGACCGCCGAGCAACTCGACTACGGCTGGCAGGTCACCG
>RRZU012385494.1_pt1 | contig 29897 bp, 26 predicted proteins | sample 2165561 | NCBI WGS metagenome assembly RRZU01 (sample SAMN10456909, study PRJNA506462) | wastewater metagenome | isolation source: wastewater sludge | place: USA: Moscow, Idaho | reverse complement strand
TGGTGATAAAAATACGACAAGAGATACATATAATTTCTTAGATGGATTAGAGCAAAGATATGATATGAATGAATTAAATTCAAAAGAAAAATTATTATTCAGTAAAATAAATGATATAGGTAAAAATGAAGAAGTATTGTTATATCAGGCATTCGATGAGATGATGGGACAACAATATGCAAATACAAAAACAAGAGTATATAGATCAAACGAAACACTAAATAAAGGATTCGATGACTTATTTGGATGGGAAACAAAATCAAAAGATTCAAATAAAATAAAATTAATTGGTGGTCATTCTGAATATAAAACAGATACTGCAGGTATAAGAAACTATAATGTAAATAACACAGGAGTAGTTTACTTAAGAGAAGATGAAACAATGAACTTAGGTAGATCTCAAGGTTGGTATGCAGGATTATTATACGATAGATATAAATTCAAAGATATAGGAAAATCAACAGAAGATGCAGTAACAGCAAAAGCCGGATTATATAAATCAATACCATTTGATTATGACAATAGTTTAAATTGGACTATTAAAGGAGATATATCAGGTGGAACAAGACAAATGCATAGAAAATACTTAGTAGTAGATGAAATATTTGATGCGCACTCTACATATTATACATATGGGGCATCTTTAACAAATGAATTATCAAAATCAATAAGATTAAGTGAAGGATGGTCATTTAAACCATATGGAGCACTTGATATAGAATACGGAAGATATACAGGTATTAAAGAACATAAAGGTGAAGTAAAATTAGAATTACCATCTAGTGGATATCATAGTGTAAAACCATCATTAGGAGCAGAATTAGCTTATGAGAGTAAGTTTGCAAGATTTGGGACATTAAAATTTGCATTAGGTGGAAAGTATGAATATGAATTAGGGAAAGTATCTGAATCAGGAAGTGAAGCAAGAGTTAGAGAAACAACGGCAGATTACTTTAACTTAATAACAGAAAAGAATCAAAATGGAACTGGTGTTTTCGATATGAACTTTGGAATCGAAAATGCAAAAGTAGGATTTACATTAGGAGGATCATATAGTACATCGTCAGGAGAATACACAGCGAATACAGGATTAAGATTAATATTCTAATAAATAAATCAATTTTTTAAGATAAACTACACTGAAAATGTTATATGTAAAAACTAACATTGGAAGTGTAGTTTTTTATTGATTGAAATGAAAAATATATAGAAATATGCTATACTATTTTAAATTATAATAATAAGAGGAGTAAATGTGGAATGAAAAGAAATAATAAGTTAATATTAGGAACAATTTTATCATTTATAACTATAATAATGTGGGATTTTACATATATAGTTGGTAAAAAACTATTTCAAATATTGGATCCTACACAAGTTATATTTTTAAGGTTTTTTTTAGCAACAATATTATTTTCAATAATAAATATAAAAGAATATCATAAAAAGAGTATAAAAGATGAGTTTATATTTATATTAATAGGATTTATATTATCGTTTTACTTTATATTTGAAAATAATGGATTAAAAATAACACATGCATCAAATGTAGGATTTATAGTTGCATTATTACCTATTATTTCATTAATAATGGCACATATATTTACTCATGATGAAAAAATAACAAAAAGTGGAATAGTTGGTTTTTTAATTTCACTTATAGGAGTTGGAATAATAGTTTTTTCAGAAGGTTTTGAACCAAGAATAAGAGGAGATCTTTTAGTTTTTATAGCAATGGTTAGTTGGGCAATATATAGTTTAATATTAAAAAAAGCAAATTTTAAAAAATATTCTATGTTTTATATATCAAAAAAAAGTTTTTTTTATACATCTATATTTCTATTTTTGTATATGAATTTATTGTCAAAACAAAAAATTCCATTTGAACAGATGACTTCAACGGCCTATTTAGGTTTATTTTATTTGGTTGTCTTTGCTACATGTTTAGGTTTTGTTTTTTGGGAGAGAGCTATACAATATATAGGAATTGTCAAAACAACAAATGTGCTTTATATATCACCAGTTAATACAATGCTAATGTCATATATATTTTTACATGAAAAAATAACAATATACAAAATCATAGGTGGAATAATAACAATACTTGGTGTTTATATAGTTAGAAAGTTTTCAATGAATAAAGAAATTGAATAGATAAAATTATTTATTTTCACATCATAGTCTATAGAAAGAAATTTTATTTTATATAATTCTTTCATACGACTATGATTTTTTATTTAAACTAAGATTTGACTATCTTACTTTAAAATTGATGTATCTGCTTCTGATGTTTTTGCTGAAAAATTCAAGATTAGAATTGCTAGATTTGAATGAAGTTGCGATTTGAGAAGGGACATTTAAATATCTTAGAGTAGAACCATTTGCAAATGTAACTTCTAGTAATTTTTTTTCGTTTTCATAATTAATATTTCTTATCATGTTTTAACACCTCCTTTACCTAGTTAAATATTATACCATATTAATATATTTTTGTAAATGATTTAATATTATTTCAATAAAAATCAAAAAATGAAAAAATAGATATTTTGATAATAAAAATAGTTGATAAAAAAATGAAAAAACTGTATAATTTTATTAGTAAATAAAAAATTTAATAGATAAAAGAAAGGAATATGAAAATGAAAAAACCAATAGTTTTAGCAATATTAGATGGTTGGGGAAATAACCATAATACAACACAAGTAAATGCAATAGAAATGACACATCCAAAAAACTTTTATAATTACATCACACAATATCCAACAACTGAATTAAGAGCAGATGGAGAATTTGTAGGATTACCAGAAGGACAAATGGGGAATTCAGAAGTAGGACATTTAAATATTGGTGCAGGAAGAGTAGTTTTCCAATTATTACCAAAAATAACTAAAGAAATAAGAGAAGGTAAAATTTTAGAAAATAAACCATTATCAGATGTGATGGAAAAAACAAAATCAAATAATGGAGCATTGCACATAATAGGTTTATTATCTGATGGAGGAGTTCATTCTCATATTAATCACATAATAGGATTAGTTGACATGGCTAAGAAAAAAGGGTTATCTGAAGTGTATATACATGCAGTATTAGATGGAAGAGATACTCCGCCACAATCGTCATTAATATATGTTGAGCAACTAGAAAAGGCATTAAAGGAAATAGGAATTGGTAAAATAGCTACATTATCAGGAAGATATATGGCTATGGATAGAGATAAAAACTGGGATAGAATAGAACAAGCTTATGATGTTATGACTTCAGGTACTGGAGAAAAAGCAAATAGTGCTAAAGAAGCAGTTGAAGTATCATATGCAAAAGATATTACAGATGAGTTTGTTAAACCCACAAATATTGTAGAAAATGGAGAAGTTATTGGTCTTATGAAAGATGGTGACGGTGTGATTTGTGCAAACTTTAGACCTGATAGATCGAGACAAATAACAAGAGCAATAGTAGATACTAACTTTGAAGGATTTACTAGAAAGAAATCACCTAAAGTAAACTTTGTTTGTTTAGCTCAGTATGATGCAACAATAGATGCACCAGTTGCATATCCACCTGAAGAAATAAGAAATGGATTAGGAGAAGTTTTAGCAAAAGCAGGTAAAACACAAATAAGAACAGCTGAAACAGAAAAATATGCGCACGTAACATTCTTCTTTAATGGTGGAAAAGAAGATCCGTATGAAGGAGAAATAAGATTATTAACAGATTCACCAAAAGTAGCAACATACGATATGAAACCTGAAATGAGTGCATACGAAGTAAAAGATAAGTTGATAGCAGAATTATCAAAAGGGGAAACAGATGTAGTTATATTAAATTTTGCAAATCCAGATATGGTAGGTCATACAGGAAACATAGAAGCAGTTAAAAAAGCGTTAGCTGTAGTAGATGGATGTGTTGGAGAAATAGTAGATAAAGTACTTTCTATGGACGGAACAGTTTTAATAACTGCAGATCATGGAAATGCTGACTTAATGGTTGATCCTACAACAGGAGAGCCTCATACAGCTCATACTACAAATCCAGTTCCATTTGTAGTAATTTCAAATACTTATAAAAATGTAAAATTAAGAGATGGTGGTAAGTTAGCTGATATAGCACCAACAATGTTAGATATGTTAGGATTAGATAAACCAGCTGAAATGGATGGGGAATCATTATTAGTAAAATAATTAAATACAAAACAAATTATATAAATTGATCTTATTATTAAGATCAATTTTTTATTTAACATTATTTATGACAAAAAATATATTATGATGTATAATATACGCATACTTATTTAGTTAGGGGCCAATGAAATGAATTTATTTGAAAATTTATACGAAAAGAAAAAACCATTAGCATATAGATATAGACCAAACTCATTAGAAGAATTTTATGGACAAGAGAAATTAGTTGGTAAAAATGGAGTATTACGTAAAATATTAGAAAAACAAGCATTTATGAATGCAATTTTTTGGGGACCACCAGGAACTGGAAAGACAACGTTAGCTAAAATTATTTCAAATAATATGAAATATAACTATGAATATTTAAATGCTATAAAAGCATCAGTTTCTGACATAAAAGAATTATCAGAAAAATCAAAAATAATATTTAGTATAGAGGGAAAACAAACGATTTTATTTTTTGATGAAATACATAGATTCAATAAATTACAGCAAGATTCATTATTACAAGATTTAGAAAATGGAAATATAATATTAATAGGAGCAACAACAGAAAATCCATATTACAATTTGAATAATGCTCTGCTTTCAAGATGCTTAGCATTCGAGTTTAAAAAACTTAATGATATAGATGTATTTAATGTTGTAAAAAATATAAATGAGAAAGAAAAATTTAATTTTAATGATGAAATATTAAATTATATCTCTTCAATAGTTGATGGGGATGCAAGACAAGCGATAACATTTTTAGAATTGATATCAAATGTTGGAATTGACTTTACGTTAGAAGAGATTAAAGAAATTATAAATACAAAACATTCATATCATAAAACAGAAGATAAATATGATACAATTTCAGCAATGATTAAAAGTATTCGTGGAAGTGATCCTGATGCAGCAGTTTATTGGATTGCAAAAATGTTACAAGGAGGAGAAGATCCATTATATATAGCGAGACGATTAGTAATATTAGCATCTGAAGATGTAGGACTTGCAAATGCACAGGCACTACCTATAGCTGTTTCAGGAATGCAAGCTGCAAAAGATATCGGAATGCCAGAAGTTAGAATAATATTATCAGAAGTAGCGATATATTTAGCTGTATCACCTAAAAGTAATTCAATATATAATGCTATAAATAAGGCATTATATATGATAGAAAATGATAAAATACAGGATGTCCCAAATCATCTTAAAAAAGTAGGAAAAAAAGATTATAAATATCCACATGATTATGATAATAACTTTATTAATCAAAAATATATGGATGATTACATACAATTTTATATACCGGGAGATAATAAATTTGAAAAAATAGTGGAAGAAAGACAAAATGATCTTTGGAAAAATAGAAAAAAAAGATAAGCATCTATTAGAGCTTATCTTTTTTTATTACAATTTTATTATTTTCAATAATTATATCTTTTATTGTTTGAAATTTTTCAATTTTACTTACGTCAAGTAACTGTTCTTTTTCTAATTTGCTAAATGCAATACCTAAAGCCATTCTAATTAAAGGATGCTTCTTCATTTCAACTTCTTCTCCATTGCGAGAAACACTATCCAATTGAAAATCTTTTAAATATAATTTAGAACTAACAAAATCATATCTCAAGTTTGTATTAAATGTCATTTTACCTTTTATTTCTTCCCCTAATGCATCATTGAAATAATCAGTAGTAATTAATAATCTATCATTTTTAAATGTAACATTAGGATTGTAGAGTTTAATTTTACCACCCGGATATGATTTTTCAATTGGAAATTTTGAGCTAACAGCTGATTTTACCATAGAGTTTGGAATTTTCACATTATCTTGAAAAAAAATATAAATAGCGAAACTTAATATTAATAAAAAAATTATAATAATGAATGTTGATATTTTCTTCATAATTCACCTCAAATAAAAAATTGTTTGAGATATTATATCATTTAAATCTTTTAAATTGCTTAGAATAGTCTTATAATTATGCAGTTTCTGGTAAGATTTGATTCATTAATATTCCTGTAAGTGCAGCAATAGTAAGTCCAGATATTTCTAAATCATGACCTAATATTTGAAGTGGAATTGCTGTTATTCCAATTCCAAATACAAGTATTACAGATGCAATAATTAAATTTTTACTTTGTGAGAAATCTAAATCAGCTTCAAGTAAAGTTCTTAATCCAATTGATGCAATCATACCAAATAATATTATCGATACACCTCCCATAACAGGAGCGGGTATAATTTGTAAAAAAGCACCAAATTTACCAAATAAACTTATGATTATTGCAAAACAAGCAGCTAATCTCAATAATGAAGGGTCATAATTCTTTGTGATTGCAAGTACACCAGTATTTTCTGCATATGTAGTATTTGCAGGACCACCAATGAATCCAGCAGCGATTGTTGCTAAACCATCTCCTAATATAGTTTTATGTAATCCAGGATCTTCAAGAAAATTTTTCCCAACAACCATACCGTTTGTAGTAATATCTCCTATATGCTCAATAAATACGACTAATGCAATTGGTGCTATTGCTATTATAGAAGTGGGAGTGAATAAAGGCAATGTAAATAAATCTTTTGTAGCATCTGGTGAAAGTCCAAACCATTTAGCATTTGATAACATATCTAAATTTTCAATTGTATATAAATTTAATGAATGAAGAATAAAGGCTGTAATAAATCCGATAAAGATTGAAATGATGATAGGAACTAATTTAAAAAATCCTTTTTCTAAGACTGAAATTATAATCATTGTTATTAAAACAGAAAGTGCAATAATTGTTAAAGGAAATGAAAAATGAGAATTAGAATCTATAGTTGCCATATGTACAGCCACTGGTGCTAATCTTAATCCTATAACAATTATGATAGGACCAACAACTATTTTTGGAAAGAATTTCTGAATTTTATGAACACCTATTAATTTAGTAATAATAGATAAAATAATATATACAATACCTGCTGAAATAATACCGCCCTTAACTGCTCCGATGCCTTCTGACTGTTTAATAATACTGATTGCTCCAATAAAAGCGAAGCTAGAGCCTAAAAATACGGGTACTTTAAGTTTTGTTACAAAATGAAATATTAGTGTTCCAATACCAGCTGATAATAGTGCTAAAGAAGGATTTAATCCTGTTAGAAGCGGGACAAGTACTGTTGCACCAAACATTGCTAATAAATGTTGAAGTGATAAAACTATTTTTTTACCGTTCATTGTTACCTCCTAATATATTTTTACTTAAACCTTAAAGACTATATCACAAATAAAAAAAAAATAAAAAATATAAAAAATATATAGAGTTATATACATAGTTATTTTTAAGAATATCTAAAGTAGAAAAAAATAGTATTTTATGATAGAATTTATGTTAATAAGATAATATAGGAGGCTCTTAATTATGACTGTATTAGAGGATAAAAAAGAATTTGTGGTAATAACAGGAATGAGCGGTGCAGGAAAATCAGAAGCTATGAATTTTTTTGAAGATAGAGGATATTTTTGTATTGATAATTTTCCTATAAATTTATTTCAATATATGAATGAAATTTTTTTAGCTGGTGGGAAAAGAGATAAGATAGCAGTTGTAATAGACATCAGAGATAAAGAATTTGTTAAAGAATTTAAAAAACAACTAAAATTTTTATATGATCAAAATATTAAATATACTGTTCTTTATTTAGACACAAGAACAAAAGTATTATTAAGTAGATACGAGCTATCTAGAAGAAAACATCCATTGAATATACACGATACGCTAATTGAAAATATAGAAGAAGAAAGAAAGCTAATTAAAGAATTTAAATCATTAGCAGATATAGTTATTGACACTAGTAATATGAAAGTAAAAGAGTTTCAGAAGAAATTAGGACATGAATTTTCAAATAATGTATCTAAATTAAGTATTAATTTAACATCATTTGGATATAAATATGGAATTCCATTAGATGCACATTTAGTTTTTGATTTAAGATTCTTAACAAATCCATATTATATTGATGATTTAAAAAATAAAACTGGAAACCATGAAGATGTATATAATTATGTTATGGATTTAGAAGATAGTAAAGAATTTTATAAAAAATTATTAGATATGTTAGTATTTTTGATACCTAAATATGAATTAGAAGGAAAAGCACATTTAAGAATAGCAATAGGATGTTCAGGTGGTCAACATAGATCAGCTTCGTTTGTAAATAAACTAGTTAATGATTTGTCTATAGCATTCAAATATAAAATAACTAAATTTCATAGAGAAATAGGAGATAAAAAGGAAATTTAAGGTATTATAAAATTTATTATGAATGGTGTGTGTTTATGAATACAAGTAATGAGCAATATATCGGGTATTATGACAGCAACTATGGAATTATGGAATTAATTGCTAGTGATAAATATTTATTAAGTTTAAAAATATTAACAAGAAAAGAGTTAAATGAATTAAACACAAATAACGAAAAAGAGAATACAATAATAAAAATCACAAAAAAACAATTGAAATTATATTTTAATGGAGAATTAGAAGCATTTGATGTTCCGTTATTTTTTGATAACAGTTTTAAATCACAAGTTTTGAAAAGTCTTTATGAAACTAAAACTGGAGATGTGATGTCATATAAAGAATTAGCAGAAAAAAATAATTCAAAGGCACATAGAGCAGTTGGAACAATAATGGCTAAAAATAAGATCCCAATAATAATACCATGTCATAGAGTAACTAAAAGTGATGGTAGTACAGGTAATTACTATTATGGTAGTAAAATAAAAGAGAATTTACTGTTACATGAAGTAGAATATTTATTTTATAAAAAATGTACAACAAGAACAAAATTTACAAAAGATGAATATGAAATGTTAGTAAATCATAAAGATATAAAAAAAATATTTGATGTAATGCCACCAATGAAGCATTATATGAAATATAATAGCATATTTTCATGCTTAATATCACAGATAATATTTCAGCAAATAGCGTATAAAACAGCGAAAAAACAAGAAATGTTGTTGTACAAAATGTGCAATTATGAAGTTACGAAAGAAAAACTTAGAAAAATACCAGATAATAATCTAAAAAAAATAGGGATAAGTGGATTTAGACTTAATTATATTAGAAATGTAATAAATAGTGATATCGATTTCGAATCATTAATAAAATATGAAGATGAAGAAATTTATAAGATTTTAACATCAATAAAAGGAATTGGATCGTGGACAGTTGAAATGGTTTTGTTATTTGGATTTGGAAGAAAACACGTTATTTCATACAAAGATTTGATAATAATAAATGGATTGAAAAAAATATATTCGTTAGATGAAATATCAGTAAATAAATTTAATGAAATAGTTTCTACATTTAATGGATTTGAGAGTATAGCATCTATGAATTTGTGGAAATATATAGAAGAAAAGTATTATGAAAAACATAAATAAATATAAATAAGGAAAATATTATGGATAAAATTAATTCACCTATAGAATATAAAAATATTCCAATAAATCCAGGTGTATATTTAATGAAGAATGAAAAAAATAAAATAATATACGTAGGTAAAGCAAAAAATCTTAAAAATCGTGTGACATCATATTTTACAAATATTAATTCTCATAATACAAAAACATTGGAATTAGTTAAGAATATAAGAGATATAGAGTTTTTTATTTGTAATACTGAAGTTGAAGCTTTGATATTAGAAAATAATTTAATAAAAAAGCATAAACCAAAGTATAACATATTATTAAAAGATGAGAAAACATATCCATACATTAAATTTACAAATGAACAATTTCCTAAAATAGAAGTTGTGAGGAGCACCAAAAGACTTAATGATAAAGCAGAATATTTTGGACCATATCCAATGGGGATATACTTTGCAGTAAAATCATTAATAAAAATATTTCCGATAAGAGATTGTAGTAAAAGTATGGATAAGATATGGGATAGACCATGTTTAAAGTACTATATGAATCTTTGCTTAGCCCCTTGTAAATATAAAAATATAGCATTTGAATATAACATAAATGTAGAAAATTTTAAATCATTTCTAAAAGGACATCAAAATAAAATATTAGTTGATTTAGAAAAAAAGATGTATAAACATAGTGAGAATATGGAATTTGAAAGAGCAATTAAAGAAAGAGAAAAGTTAAATTCATTAAAAAAAATGTTACAAAGTCAAATAATAGAATATAGTAAAGAAATCGATGAAGATGTATTTATATTTGAAGAATCAAATGAAAATGTATTTTTATGTATATTAAATATAAGAGAAGGAAAAGTAATTAATAAGAACCATTTAAATATATCACTACAGAAAAGCCAAGAAGATAATCTTTTTGAACGTTTAGTAACTTCATATTATGAGAAACGGAGTATTCCAAAAAATATTATTTTTGATAAACAATATGAACCTAATGGTGATATAATTAAACAATGGTCAAAAATAGAAAGAAATAAAGAAATAAATTTACATTTTCCAAAAATAGACAGTAGACGTTACAAATTGTTGGAAATGGGGTATTTAAATTTAAAAGAAGAGGTAGAAAAATATTTTAAACAAAAAAAAGTTTTACAAGAAGGTTTGCAAAAATTAAAAATCGAGTTAAAATTGCATAGCCTACCCTTAAGAATAGAATGTTTTGATATTTCAAATATTCAAGGTACAGATCCAGTAGCGGCAATGACTGTAGCAATTAATGGTGAGCCATCACCAAGCCATTATAGACATTTCAAAATAACAGTTAAAGATACTCCAGATGACTTCATGATGATGAGAGAAGCGATAATGAGAAGGTATTCTAAATTGAAAGATGAAGAGTTACCAAATCTGATATTGATAGATGGTGGGAAAGGTCAACTAGGTGTTGCAGTAGATGTTTTAGAGAAATTAGGTAAAATGGATAAATTGAATGTAATAAGTATAGCTAAAAGAGAAGAAGAAATATTCAAAAGTTATGAAAAAAAACCTTATATATTCAAAAAAACAGATGAAGCATTGAAGATATTACAACGTATAAGGGATGAATCACATAGATTTGGAATAACACATCATAGGAAACTTAGAAGTAAAAGGAATGTTAAAAGTTTCTTAGATGATATTCAAGGAATTGGACCAAAACGAAAAAAAGAATTGATACATGTATTTGGTACAATAAAAAGAATAAAAGAGGCAACTATAGAGGAATTAATGGAAGTAGTACCAGAATCTATAGCAATAAACATAAAAGAGAGCATATAAAATAGGAGATGAGATGAACAAAAAAATATTTTTATTTTTTTTAGTTGTAGGAGTTGCATCATTTTCATTGTTTGATAAAATAAAATCTGAAATTAAATTTAAATTAGAAGAAAAATCAAAGTTTCAGAGCATTAAAACATATGAAAATGGAGAAATGATTGAAAAAAAAATAATCCCAGGAACATATGAAATAATTATATACGACATAAAATATCCAAACGATATATTTTTAAAAAATAAATTTTATAAAGATTTAAAATCATTTATAGATTTAAATTACAAAGATGGAAAAAAGATTAGCTCAAAGAAATATTCTATTATAATAGACAGTAATTTTTATAAAGACATTGATAAAATAGAAAATGAAGAATTATTTCAAGAAGAAGAGTTTTTAGGAGTAGAAGCATCATCTCTGACATTTGATCAAAAATCAATATTATCTAATTTAACAAATAAGCTTAATCTTAAAGAATATATTGGAACAGATCAGGAATATTTAAATAGACAAATATATGTAATATACGAACTTTTAGGAAAAAAAGATTATAATGTTCATAATGTATATTCCGAATTAGATAAAGAATTTTTATTAACACAACTTAAGGATGAAAGAAAAAAAACAACAGCAAATTTTAAAAATCTTGAAATAGAATCGTTTATTGCTAGAGATTTTTCAGAAACAAAATTTAATAAATATGAAGATGATGTTCTTTATAAATTTGATAAGGATATTGTATTGTCTACAGAAATAAGTGAAAGCGCAATATTCCCGGATGTACAATCAAATATTTATATTAGGAATTTTAATGACAAATTACTAACAACAATTTTAAACAATAAAATAAAATTAAAAAGGCAACTACTGTTAATAGAAAATAAAAATTATGTGGGGTATACTTATAATGAAGAAAACGAGTATATATTTATAGGAGGAGATAAAGGTATTTATTATTACCCAGAGTATAAAATAAATATCTTAAAAAAAGAAATAGATATATCAAAACTATCAAATGTAGATTCAAATTATTATGTGTCAGATTTTTTTTCAAACGTCAAAAAATAACAAGTATTAGATATTAAGTCATAAAAACTTTTTGTATACAAATTTATGGGAGGAAATATGAGTAATTACATTTTGGAAATGAAAAATATTAGGAAAGAATTTTTAGGTGGTAAAATAGTTGCTAATGACGACATAACGCTAAAAATTGAAAAAGGAGAAATTCATGCAATTGTTGGAGAAAATGGAGCAGGAAAATCAACATTGATGAAGATTTTAAATGGACTTTATTCTCCAACATCAGGTACGATTTCATATAAAGGGAAAGAAGTAAACATATCTAGTCCAGCAGTTGCAGCTAATTTAGGTATAGGAATGGTTTATCAGCATTTTATGTTAGTTGAAACATTAACAGTTGCAGAAAATATGGTATTAGGATTTGAGCCAAAAGTAGGAATATTTTTTGATATAAATGAAGCAAGACGAAAGGTAAGAGAAGTTTCAGAAAAATATGGATTAAATATAGATCCAGATGCTAAAATTTCTGACTTGTCAGTTGGAATTCATCAAAGAATAGAAATACTGAAGATATTATTTAAAGGAGCAGAATTATTAATTTTTGATGAGCCTAGTGCGGTTCTTACCCCTCAGGAAGTAAAAGAATTATATGCAATAATGAGAAATTTAATAAGTGAAGGAAAAACAATAATATTTATAACACATAAATTACAGGAAGTTTTAGATGTTTCAGATAATATCACAGTTATTAGAAGAGGAAAAGATGTAGGAAGTATTGTTACAAAAGAAGCAACAAAAGAAATAATAGCAAATAAAATGGTAGGAAGACCAGTATTGTTTGATTTAGAAAAGGATCCTGTTGAAATAGGAGGTCCCGTTTTAGAGGTAAAAAATTTAACAGTAAAAGGAGATAATGGATTAGATGCTGTTAAAGATATTAGCTTCAATATTAATGAAGGTGAAATACTTGGAATTGCTGGAGTAGAAGGGAATGGACAAACTGAATTAATAGAGTTTTTGGCAGGTCTTAGAAAATCGGAAAAAGGAACATATAGAATAGCAGGAGAAATATTAGAAAATAAAAAACCGTTGGAAATAAGAGAAAAAGGATTGTCACATATACCAGAGGATAGACATAAAAGAGCAACATTGGAAGATTATTCAGTTGAAGAAAATATGATATTAGGATTACAAAATAATTATGCAAAAGGGCTAATTATTGATTATGCAAAAGCAGCATCAAATACACAACAATATATAGAAAAATACGATATAAGACCAACTGATGGTAAAGTTAGATTTGGTGGTTTATCAGGAGGAAATCAACAGAAAGTAGTAATAGCAAGAGAGTTAGAAAAAGAAAATAAATTTATAATAGCGGCTCAACCTACAAGAGGAGTAGATATAGGAGCTATTGAAATGATACATAATACAATCTTAAAAGAGAGATTAAAGAAAAAAGCGATAATGGTTGTTTCAGCAGAATTATCTGAAATATTAGCATTGAGCGATAGAATAGCAGTGATGTATTCAGGAAAAATTGTTGGAATACTAAGTAGAGAAGAGGCAACAACTGAAAAAATAGGGATATTAATGGCAGGAGGAAAATTAAATGATTAATAAGAAATTAAAACAATTTTTACCATCGATAATGGCTGTTTTAGTGGCTATGGCTATAGGTGGCTTAATAATGATATCAAAAGGGGCAAATCCATTTATTGTATATAAAGATATGTTTTTAGCAGCATTTTATAAAGCTTCTCCAAGATCACCACTAATGAGTGGACTAGCAAAAACATTAGTTTTAGCGACACCATTAATATTTGCAGCTCTTTCTGTTATGGTATCATTTAAAGCAGGATTGTTTAATATAGGGGCCCAAGGTCAAATGATAGCAGGTGGACTTGCTGCAGCATTTGTAGGTGTGACATTTCATAACTACATTTTAGGGAATTTTTTCGTAGCTTTAATAGTTGCAATGATAGCAGGTTTTTTATGGGCAGGTATAGCAGGTTTTTTAAAATCGAAATTTGGAGTTCATGAAGTTATTAGTACAATAATGTTAAATTATATAATGATAGAGTTACAAAATTATTTTTTAAACAGTTTCTTAAAAGATAAAACAGCTCAAAATATTCAAACTGAAAAAGTATTCGAAGGAACAAGATTACCATTGTTCTTTGCAAATATAACAAAACAAAATTTCAACTTAGGATTTTTAATAGCTATATTAGCAGTAGCAGGAATATGGTTCTTCTTTAAATATTTCAAAAAAGGATTTGAAATGAAAGCTGTTGGATATAGTGAGACAGTTGCAGAGAATGCAGGAATAAATCCAAAATTAATAACAATATTAGCAATGGGTATTTCAGGAGCATTAGCAGGATTAGGAGGAGCAGAAAGAGTATTAGGAGGATCTGCTTCTTACACATATACAGATCAAGTAATGGGAGATTTAGGATTTGCAGGAATAGCGGTTGCTTTACTTGGTAAAAATAGTCCTGTAGGTATATTTATAGCATCAATATTTTATGCATCATTAGAAATAGGAGGACAAATACTACAAACTAAACATAATATTGATAAAGAAATCGTAACTATAATACAAGCGTTAATAATTATTTTTGTTGCAGGAGAAAGAATATTTGACTTTATCAAGAAAGAGAAGGTGAAAAATTAATGGATAATATAGTTTTATTTATTATAATTCAAACATTAGTGGTTGCAGTACCAATAATGATTACAGCGACAGGTGCTTGTTTATGCGAACTTACTGGAGTAACAAATATAGGACTTGAAGGTATGATGTTAAGTGGGGCGTTTGCAGCTGCAGCAACTAGTATAACGTTAGGGAATGTTGCGGGACCTTATATAGGAATACTAGTAGGAATGTTAGTAGGGACATTAATATCTTTGATACATGCATATATTAGTATAACTTTAAAAGGAAATCAAATTGTTAGTGGTGTAGCTATAAATTTATTTGCAGTATCGACAACAGGATTTTTAATAAAAGCTATCTATAAAACGGCAGGAAACACACCTAAAGCACCATTTTTAGCAAATGGAATGGTAATAACAATTTTATTTTATATAATAGCAATATTAGTGTATTTCTTTATATACAGAACGGTAATAGGATTAAGAATAAGAGCAGTAGGTGAACACCCATTAGCAGCAGATACTGTAGGAATAAGTGTTTATAAAGTTAGATATTTAGGAGTTTTATTATCAGGTGCATTTGCAGGATTAGGAGGAGCATACTTAACTACAGTAATGCTACCAAACTTTAGTAATAATATGACAGCTGGAAGAGGATTTATGGCATTAGCAGCTATGATTTTTGGTAAGTGGAATCCAAAAGGAGCTATATTGGCAAGTTTGTTATTTGCATTTGGTCAAGTTATGGCCGATCAAATGAAAGCATCAGGAATAGGAATACCTCAACAATTTTTAACAATGATTCCATATGTATTAACATTATTAGCATTAATTGGGTTTGTAGGAAAAGCTAATGCTCCAAAAGCATCAGGAATACCTTATGAAAAATAAATAAAAATCAAATTAGAAATGAATTGCACAAAAATATTAAAATAAAAATTAATATTTAGAGTGCAATTTTTTTATAATAATAAAAAAAGCATATAAACAAGCCAGTAAAAATGAGCTTTTAAAAAAAATATAAAAAAATAAAAAAAAGTGTTGACATAGACCGAAGAGTATGATATTATATTTCTTGTCTTGAGGGGAAAAGAAACTTTTAAGATTATTAAGTAAAACGATTTAAGTTTGGGCCCTTCGTCTAGTGGTCAGGACATCGGGTTTTCATCCCGAAAACAGGAGTTCAATTCTCCTAGGGCCTACCAAAAAAACTTTATCATTATATGGTCGCATAGCTCAGTTGGGAGAGCACCTGCCTTACAAGCAGGGGGTCATTGGTTCGAGCCCAATTGTGACCACCATTTATGGAGGTGTAGCTCAGTTGGTTAGAGTGCTTGCCTGTCACGCAAGATGTCGCGAGTTCGAGTCTCGTCACTTCCGCCATTTTTAAAATTAGATCAGAGATGATTTATGCCGCTTTAGCTCATTTGGTAGAGCAGCTGACTTGTAATCAGCAGGTGATTGGTTCGAATCCGATAAGCGGCACCATTTTTTTTGAAAAATTCCGGTGAGGTACCCGAGTGGCCAAAGGGAGCAGACTGTAAATCTGCCGGCTCCGCCTTCGAAGGTTCGAATCCTTCTCTCACCACCATTTTTTTTTATAAAAGCAATTAGATATTCATAATTTATTTCAGGAGGAAATAATAGTGGTTAGAAAATTAAAGAAACCAAATACTGGTACAAATAGACCAGCTGGTAATCAACAAGATATAATAAGACAAGCACAAGTTATGCAACAAGAAATGCTTAAAATACAAGAAGAATTAAAAGATAAGTTTGTTGAAACATCAGTTGCAGGTGGTGCAATTACGATGAAAGCAAATGGACAAAAAGAAATAGTTGATGTAAATATATCTTTAGATATTTTAAAAGATGCAGTAAATGAAGAAGATTCTTCAATGATATCTGATTTATTCTTATCTGCTATAAATGAAGTTATGGCTAAAGCTGAAGAAATGGCTGAAAAAGAAATGGAAGTCGTAACTGGTGGAGTAAATATTCCAGGATTATTCTAAAATTAAAATATAATCTATAAACAAAAAGCAGATTTAAATCTGCTTTTTTTGTTATTTACTAACAATTATGAAATAAGTAGAAAAAAATATTTATTTGATAACATTTTATTTAAAATATGGTAAAATATAAATATAATAAAATTATTTAGGAGGTTTTATGGAATTCAATAAAAGATTTGAAGAGTGGATGAATTCATCAGTGATAGATGAAACTGATAAAATATTATTAAAAGAATTAGAAAAAGATCAAAAAGAGTTGGAAGATTGTTTTTATAAAGATTTAACATTTGGAACTGGAGGAATAAGAGGAGTTAGAGGATTAGGAACAAATAGAATAAATAAATATGTAGTAAGAAGAGCAACTCAGGGACTAGCAAATTATATGTTAAGTGTTAATGCAGAAGAAGCTAAAAAAAGAGGAATAATAATTGCTCATGATTGTAGAATAGGATCAAAAGAATACGCAATGAATACAGCTAGAGTAATGGCAGCAAATGGAATTGTAGCATATGTGTATAGTGATTTAAGATCTACACCGGAATTATCGTATGGTGTTAGATATAAAGGCTGTATGGCAGGAGTAGTTATAACAGCAAGCCATAATCCTGTTGAATATAATGGATATAAAGCATATTGGGAAGATGGAGCCCAAGTTGTAGAACCACATGCTTCATCTATAGTTGCAGAAGTTAATAAAATTGATTCATTAGAAAAAGTAAAAGTTATATCTGAAGAAGAAGGAAAATCAAGAGGCTTAATAATAGAGTTAGATAGTAGAATAGATGATGATTATATAGAAGAAATAAAAAAACAAGTTTTAAATAAAGAAATAAAAAACAAAAAAGATTTTAAAATTGTTTATACACCATTACATGGAACTGGTGGAAGACCAATGGAAAGAGTTCTTAAGGAATTAGAATTTAATTATGCTGTTGTAAAAGAACAAATAGATCCTGATGGAACATTTCCTACAGTTGGCTATGCTAATCCTGAAGAAGTAGCAGCATTTGCATTAGGAGTGAAAACGGCAGATGAGATAGGTGCTAAAATAGTCATGGCAAATGATCCTGATGCTGATAGAATAGGAATAGCAGTAAAAGATAATAATAATAACTGGTACTATCCAAATGGAAATCAAGTAGGATTATTACTTTTACAATATATATTAAATAATAAAAAAAATATTCCAGCAAACGGAAAAGTAATAACAACAATAGTATCAACGCCAATGATAGATGTAGTTGCTCCTGCTAGAAATTTGGGTGTTATGAAAACACTTACTGGATTTAAATATATAGGAGAAAAAATAAGACAATTTGAAACAAAAGAATTAGATGGAACATATATATTAGGATTTGAAGAAAGCTATGGATACTTAATAGGAACACATGCAAGAGATAAAGATGCAATAGTTTCATCAATGGTAATTGCAGAAATGGCAGCATATTATGATTCTATAGGATCATCTGTTTACAATGAATTACAAAAATTATATGAAGAATTTGGATTCTACTTAGAAGGAATAAAATCTGTTACATTAACAGGAAAAGATGGTATTGAAAAAATGCAGTCATTGATGGATGACTTAAGAAATAATAATTCAGCAGAATTAATAGGTAAAAAAATAAAAATAAAAAAAGATTTTCATACTAGAAAAGAATCAAATTTATTAACAGGAAAAGAAATATCTATAAACTTACCTAAAGAAAATGTTATACAATATATTTTAGAAGATGATACTTATATAACTGTCAGACCATCAGGAACTGAACCTAAAATAAAATTTTATTTTAGTGTTAATTCAAAAACAAAAAAAGAAGTAGAAGATAAGTTAGAAAGTACAATGAATCAATTTATATCTACTCTAAAAATATAAGAAAATGATAAATAATATAGATTCTATCTACATACATATACCATTTTGTTCAAAAAAATGTAATTATTGTGATTTTTGGGTATTTATAAATATGGAACAAGAATATGAAAATTATGTAGAATATCTTGTGAAAGAAATAAAGCTATACCCAGACTACAAATATAAAACAGTATATATAGGTGGAGGAACACCATCTTTACTATCAATATCAGATATAAAAAAAATAATGGATACATTTGATAATAAACAAATAATTGAAACTACGATAGAAGTAAATCCAAATGATGTCACATATGATAAATTAGAAAAATATTTGTCATTAGGGATAAATAGACTGAGTATAGGTATACAGACATTTAATAACAAGCATCTACATACATTAGGAAGAAATCATAATGAAAATGAAGCAATAAAAATGTATAAAGATGCACGAAAAGCAGGTTTTTCTAATATTTCTATTGATTTAATATTTGCAATTCCAAATCAAACATTAGAAGAACTAAAATTAGATTTACAAAAAATAATAAATTTAAATCCAGAACATATATCTATATACTCGTTAATTTGGGAATCTGGAACTATGTTTTGGCATGAACGTAATAAAGGAAATATATGTGAAGTTGATGAAGATTTAGAAGCAACAATGTATGAATATATAATTGATACGTTAACCAAAAATGGATATACTCATTATGAGATATCGAATTTTTGTAAGCCATCATATGAAGCAAAACACAATTCTGCATATTGGGAAAATAATGAATTTGTAGGTATTGGATTAAATTCTTCTTCGTATTATAATAATAGAAGATATTCAAACAAAAAAAATATTTATAAATATTATGAAGATATAGAAAACAAAATTAGACCAATAAATAAGGAAAAAATTGAATATATAGATGAAATAGAAAAAGAAAAAATGAGAAAAATTTTAGGATTAAGATTATTAAAAAAAGGAATAAAGGTAGATTTAAGAGATTCAGTTATATCAAAAATGATATCAAATGAGTTATTAGAAATATCTAAAAATAATAAAATAGTTTTAAGTAAAAAAGGGTTGATGTTATCTAATGATGTCTTTGTAGAATTAATTTAAAAATAGATAGGAAGATTAAACTATGCTATTGCAGAGAGAAAATATATTAAAAAATATAGATAAAATAAAAAAAGAAATATATGAGTATTCACCATATCCAGAAAAAGTAAAAATATTAGCTGTTACAAAATATTTCACTATAGAAGAACATAAATTATTAAATGATTTCAATATACTTAATTATTACGGAGAAAATAGAGCACAATTATTTAGAGATAAAATCAATGAAATAAATAGTGTAAATATAAAATGGGATTTCATTGGGCGCTTGCAAAAAAATAAAATAAAGTATATAATAGAAAATATAAATTTAATACATTCTATAGATTCAGAAGATTTACTTTTAGAAATTAATAAAAAAGCTAAAGAAATGAATATAATAGTTAATGGATTATTACAAATAAATATCTCAAATGAAGTTAGCAAAACAGGATTTAATGAAAATGAAATTTTATTAATACACAAAAATTTATTTTCTCAATCTAATGTTAAAATTGTAGGATTAATGACAATGATGCCATTTGAAGCAAATATAGATGAACTTAAATTAGGATTTAATAGATTACTTCAGTTGAAAGAAAAATTTAAAAAAGAATACCCTTATTGTGAAGAATTATCAATGGGAATGTCTGGTGATTATATAGAAGCACTGAAACAAGGTGCTACTATAATAAGAATAGGGACAAAGTTATTCGAATAATTTAGGAGGAAAATAGTGAGTATAATAAAAAAAATGGCAGGGTTATTTAGTGATGTTGATGATGAAATAATAGATGAAACACCAATGAAAAACAATCAGAATAATAAATCATATTATAATGAGGTAAATAATAATCATGAAGAACCTAAAAAAATGCCGAGTATTTTTAGTAGTCAAAAAAGAGAGGATGCGTCAAAAATGAAAGTAAATTATGTTTCAATAGTTAGACCAAAGACATTTGAAGATGCTAGATTAATATCTGATTCAATAAAAGATAGAAAAGTGGTTACATTTAGTCTAGAATATTTAGGATTTGAAATAGGCCAAAGAGTTATTGATTTCGTTAGTGGAACATCATACGCTATGGATGCACATTTATCAAAAATAACTGATAAGGTATTTACTTCTATTCCAAGTGGAGTAGGATATGAAGATGTTGATAAAGTTATAGAAGATGATAATGTAAATGGAACATTACTTTAATTAATGACAAACTATTGTATTTGAGAAATCAATATATGATAGTTTTTTATTTTAAAGTAAAATTAATAACATAATGCTAGTAATTACAAATAAAATATATTATAATCATTTGAATACAAATAATTATTTATAAGGAGATACAATGTTATTAAATATACTAATTACAATATTATTACTAGGATTAATAATATTTTTACATGAATTAGGACATTTTATGACTGCTAAATATTTTAAAATGCCAGTTATAGAATTTGCAATAGGGATGGGACCAAAAATATTTTCAAAAAAAATAAAAGAAACATCATATTCATTAAGAGTATTTCCAATAGGAGGATTTGTAAATATTGATGGTATGCAAATAGATGATGAAAACCCAGTTGAAAATGGATTTAATACACAACCTACATTAAATAGATTTATTGTTTTAATTGCGGGTGTAGTTATGAATTTTTTATCAGCATTAGTAGTAATATTCATGATAATATCATTATATGGAAATGTACCAGCTAGATTCATAAGTAATGAAATTGAAAAAGTATCAGAAAATAGTAATGCATATAATAAAATAATGCCCAATGATAAAATAGTAAAAATAAACAATATAAAGATTAATAATTTTGAAGAATTTGCAACTGAAATAACAAAAATAGGAACTAAAAATTATAATAATGAAGATGTGAATATTAAATTAGATAGAAATGGGAAAATATTAGAAGAGAAGATAAAATTAATATATTCAAAAGAAACACAAACATACATAATGGGTGTACAAATGAAACCACCAACAAATATTACTTTAATTGATAAATTTAAAATTTCTGTTTATACATTTAATAATTATTTTAAAATGATGGTAGATGGTTTAATATTATTAGTTAGTGGAAAAGTATCAACAGATCAATTAACAGGACCAATTGGATTACCTAAAGTTGTAGGACAAGCTGTTGTAAGCGCGGGTTACTCAGCGTTATTAGGATTATTCGTATTACTATCTATAAATATAGGTTTAATGAATTTGTTACCGATTCCAGCATTGGATGGTGGTCGTTTAATATTTGTATTTTTAGAATTTTTAAAAATAAAAGTAAACAAAAAAATAGAAGAAAAATTACACATGGTAGGAATGATTTTCTTACTAATATTAATGGTATTTATAGTATTTAATGATGTTAAGAAATTTTAAGTAATTAAAAAAATAAAAAAGGACAATTCAAAATGAGTTGTCCTTTTTTTATTTATAAAGATTATTTATATTTTTAATAACAAGATTTATATTGTTTGATTCAGTCATTGAAACAATACTAGTACCTATAATTATTCCATCTGCATATTTTCTTAATGTATTTACATCATCATTTGTTTTAATACCAAATCCAAGAGAAATAGGAGTATTAGTATATTTTTTAATTGATTTAACAAAGTCAGCTAATCTTTCAAGTGAAACTGGTTTAGTCCCTGTAACTCCAAGTGAACCAATTGCATATATAAATCCATCACTATCTTTAACTAATTTTTCAATTCGGTTATCAGATGTAACACTGACAAGAGGTATAAATGAAATTTTGTTACTTCTCAATTTTTGTGAAAATTCTTGAGACTCTTCATATGGTAAATCAGGAATTATAATACCAGAAATATTAGATTGAATACATTTTTGAATGAATTCATCTTCTCCATATGAGAAAATTAAATTGTAGTAAACTAATAAAACTAATGGTTTTGAGACATTTTGTTTTTCAGATACAAGTATATCGAATACAGTATCAGTATTTACTCCATTTTGACAAGCTTGAAATGCTGCATTTGAAATTGTTTTACCATCTGCTATTGGATCAGAATAAGGTATACCAATCTCTAATATATCGATACTCATATCATTCAAATGTTTTAAAAATTGTTTAGTGAAATCAACAGTAGGATAACCTGCTACAATATATCCAATATTTACTTTATTCTTGTTTTGAAATACATTTTGTATTTTATTTGTATTATTTTCCATTTTTATCACCACTTATAGAAGAAATTTTATTATTTAAGTTATCAAATATAGTATGCATATCTTTATCACCACGCCCTGAAATATTTACAATGACAGTTTCTTTTTTATTTTTATCTAGTTTAGGACAAAGTATTTTTAAAAATGCTATAGCATGAGCACTTTCTAATGCAGGAATGATACCTTCCATTCTTGTTAATAGTAATAATGCTTCAATTGCTTCATCATCAGTAATAGCGACATAACTTGCTCTTTTTGTATGAAATAAATTTGCATGTTCAGGTCCAACGCCAGGATAATCAAGTCCTGCAGAAATTGAATGAACTTCATCTATTTGTCCGTATTTATTTTGTAAAATATATGTTTTCATTCCATGAATAATACCAGGGCTACCTTTAGTTAATGTAGCAGCATGTAATTTTGTATCAATACCTTTACCAGCAGCTTCAACACCATATAATTTAGTATTTTTATCATCGATAAATGCAGAAAACATTCCAATTGCATTACTTCCTCCACCAACGCAAGCAATTACGTGATCAGCTATTTTATTATATGATTTAATTTGCTCTTTTGTTTCACGTCCAATTACAGATTGAAAATCTTTTACCATTTGAGGATAAGGATAAGGACCTACAGCAGATCCAATAATATAAAATGTAGTTTCAATTTCTGCAATCCATGTTTGAAGTGCAGCAGTTGTTGCCTCTTTTAATGTTTTTAATCCATCTTCAACAGATACAACAGTAGCACCTAAAAGTTGCATTCTAAAAACATTCAAAGATTGTCTTTCTATATCTACAGCACCCATGTAAACTTCACATTCAAGTCCTAATAATGCAGCAGCAGTGGCAGTTGCAACACCATGTTGACCTGCACCTGTTTCGGCGATTACTTTCTTTTTACCCATTTTTTTTGCAAGTAATGCTTGACCTAATGCATTATTTATTTTGTGGGCACCAGTATGATTAAGATCTTCACGTTTTAAATAAATATTATGTCCATAAAAATTACTTAAATTTTTTGCAAAATATAGAGGAGTTTCACGACCTACAAAATTTTTAAGTAAATCTTCAAATTCTTCAAAAAAAGCTTTATCAGTTTTTAAATCGTTATAAGCAGTTTCTAGTTCTTGTAGTGCATGCATTGCTGTTTCAGGTACAAATTGTCCTCCAAATGATCCAAAGTATGCTTTACTATTCATAAATTCCTCCTATTTTTTATATATTTTATTTTTCATTAATGCTTCTCCAACTAATACAGCATCAACATTGATTTCTTCTGCAAATTTCAAATCTTCATGAGATAAATATCCACTTTCACTAACAAGCACAATATTTTTTCTAATATCACTAGGAATTATTGAAATAAGTTGTTTGGAAATGTTTAAATCAGTTTCAAAAGTATTTAAATTTCTATTGTTAATACCGAGTAATTTTAAATTAGGTATTTGTAAAGCTCTTGTTAATTCAATTTCATCATGTGTTTCTACTAATACTTCAAGTCCTATTTTATAAGCAAGATCATGTAAATAAAATAATTCATCATCATTTAACATTTTAACAATAAGTAAAATTGCAGAGGCACCTAATTCTTTGGCATGAAATACTTGAAATGGATCAAATATAAAATCTTTTCTTAAAATAGGTATATTAGGATATTTATTATGAACAAATTGTAAATCTTCATTTTGTCCTTTAAAAAATGCATTTTCAGTTAATATCGAAATACCAGCAATATTATTTTGTACGTAATGAGAAACTTGATCTTCAAGATTAAAATCATCATTAGCAATCATTCCTTTTGAAGGAGAAGATCTTTTGATTTCTCCTAATATTTGTAAACCAGGTTTTTTTAGAGCTTCAAATAATGATTTTGTTTTAAATGATTCCTTTTCTTGTGAAAGTTGAATGATACGTTTTTCTTTAATTTTATTTAGTATATTTTCAGACATAGTGATATATTACCTCCATTAGATTTAAATATTATTAGAAGTTTTTACATACGATGAAATGTAATTAGCAATAGTTCCATCATTTATAGCATCTAATATTATTTGCTTTGCATCAATTGGTTTTTTTACAGCTCCATATGCATACATTGCAAACATAGCATTTAATACGACAATATCTAATTTGGGACCAGTTTCTTTTCCGTTTAACGTATTTAATAATGTTGTTGCATTTTCAGTTGCATTTCCACCTTTAAATTCTTCGTGAGTTGCTAATTCAAATCCATATTCTGTTGGATCAATAGTATATTCGATTAAAGCCCCATCTTTTATTTCAAATACTTTAGTATTTCCAGTAAGTGTAATTTCATCTAAACCATCTACTCCTCTTACTACAATGGCATGTTTTCTACCAAGTAATAAAAGTGTTTCAGCATATAATTTATGCACACGTTCATGATAAATACCAACTAATTGCGAAGATAATAATTTATTTGGATGTAAAAGGGGTCCTAATATATTGAATACAGTACGAATACCAAGACTTGATCTAATATCCCTAACATCACCTACAAGTTTATGGAAAAATGGAGCATGAAAAAAAGCTAAATTAGTATTGTTTAATAATTGGATTTGTGAGTCAATAGAATTGTTAAGTGGAATACCAAGTTCAGATAGTACATCGCTACTACCACTATTAGAAGAGATTGCTCTATTACCATGTTTTACAACTTTAAGACCAAGAGCAGATAATATAAAGGCAACAGATGTGGATATATTTATAGTTTTTAGACCATCACCACCAGTACCACAAACATCAATCATCTGAGAATTATCTTCAAATGTATTACTATAATTTAATATACTTTTTGCAAATGCACAAAGTGATTCAGGAGTTAAGCTTTTTTCACTAATCAATACAAGTAAAGCACCTAGTTGAATATCGTTATATTCTTTATTTGCAATTATTTTTGTTATTTCTATATAATCTTGTTCATTTAAATATTCGTTATCTTGTAGCTTTTTTAAATAGATAGAAAGCATAAAATCATCTCCTAATACGTAGAATAGTGTTAATTATAAGTTTATAAAATTATTAATTATATCTTTTCCATATTCAGAAAAATAAGATTCTGGATGAAATTGTAATCCATACAATGGCAAATACTTATGTTTAATTGCCATAATAATATTATCGTTAGTTTTTGCTATTATTTCTAAATCATCACTAATATTTCGTGTGTCTATATATAATGAATGATATCTCATTACGTTAAATTGTTTAGGAATGTTCTTAAATAATTCACACTTAGAAGTAACAGTTATTTTTGATGTTTTTCCATGAATAGGAATACTGAGTTGGCTTATAGTACTATCAAAAACTAATCCTAATGCTTGATGACCAAGACATATTCCTAGAATTGGTATATTTTTTATATTTTTTAATATCTCTAAACAAATATTACTGTCTTTTGGGTGTTTAGGTCCAGGTGATAAAATAATTCTATTAGGATTCATATTAATTATTTCAGATAGTGTTATTTTATCATTTCTAACAATAGTAACTTCTTCATTAGAAACATCTTTTATATATTGTTCAATATTGAATACGAATGAATCATAATTATCAATAAGTAAAATCACTGTTTTTCACCTCCACACAAAAGATTAAAAATATTCATTAATGATTGTCTTTTATTTGTAATTTCGTCATATTCTTTTTCTTTCGTAGAATCATATACAATACCAGCACCAGCTTGAACAAACACACTATATGTTTTATTTTTATTCATTTTTTCATAAAATGCAGTTCTTATAATTATTGCTATTTGCATATCACCATTAAAATGTAAAAATCCTATTCCACCACCGTAAATATTACGTTTATACTCTTCTAATTCTGCAATTATTTCCATTGCACGTATTTTAGGAGCTCCACTTAATGTACCAGCTGGAAAAACGATTGAAATAACATCGAAAATAGAAATATCATCTTTTTTTATGCCATAAACTTCTGAAACTATGTGCATAACATGCTGATAATACTGGATATGCATGGGTTTTTTCACGACAACAGATCCATTTTTAGCAAATTTACCAACATCATTCCTAGCTAGGTCAATAAGCATTCTATGTTCAGCACATTCTTTTTCATCATTTAAAAGATCATTTTCATAAAATTTATCTTCATCTTTATTTTTTCCACGAGGTCTTGTACCTGCAATAGGAGCAATAAATATCTCATCATTTTTAATCTGTGCTAATATTTCAGGGCTTGATCCGACTACATCACCATATGTAGTCGGAAAGTGAAACATGTATGGTGATGGGTTTTGTTTAGTAAGTTCTCTATAAAATTTTAATGAATCTAAATTTGTTTCCAATTTCAATTGAGAGCTTAATACAACTTGAAATACATCACCTGTCATTATATATGATTTAGCCTTTTCAACCATTTTATAAAAATATTTCTGCTCATATTCTTTGTTCGTATGAATAGTATAAAATAACTTTTCGTTATTAGATTGATTACTTTTATTATTTGATTCAAAGAATTTAATATATTTACTTTCATCACCATAAAATGTGTATTTCATTTCATTTTTATCATAATGTAAATAAGCTTTTGCACTTGCAAAGAGAAATGTAGGAAATTCATATTGTTTATTTTTAATCTTATCTATTTCTTCAAAAAAGTGTATTGTTTCATATCCTAATACTCCAAAGAGTCCATCAAATGGAGCAATAGGATATTTTTTAAGTTGGTTGTACTTATTTTGTAAATCATCATAAGAATAGTTTTTTGAGTCTATATAATCACAATCTATACCGATAATAACTTGATTAATATCTTCTGCTAAATAGCAGTTTTCAATATATGATATTACATTGGAATAAAATTCTATAGGATCTATATCTATTGTAAACATATTATGACCTCATTTCTTATTAGTTTATGTTAGCTTGTTTTAAAATAGCATCAGGTAATTTTATACCAAGTAATTCCATATTTTGTTTGTTAATAATAATTTTTAATTTTTGAACAGTTTCAATATTAATATCAGATGGTTTTTTACCATTTTTTAGAATTTCAACAGCCATTTCACCAGCTCTATAACCTATTTCATAATCAGTAGCACCTTGTGCAATTAAACCACCTAATTGAGAAAATAAAATGTTAGATCCCATAATAGGTATTTTCTTCTCATTTAATTTATCAAGTAAATTAGGAAAGTAAGAAACTAATGTATTATCTTGTAATGCATAAAAGACATCTATATTACTTGATATTTTATCTGTTGCCTGTATCATTTCATTGGCATTAGTAGCTGATTCAGAGATGATTTCAACATTATATTTTGTTGCTAAATTTGTTAATGTTTTTAATTGTGATATAGAGTTTTGTTCTGATGAATTGTATAAAACACCAATTTTTTTAGCATTTGGAAAGGCTTCCTTTATTAATTGTAAGTTTTTTTCAATTTCTGGAGCTCCACTAGTTCCTGTAATATTAGATTTTCCAGTTAATCCAGCACCAGCAGGATCAGTGACAGATGCAAATACAATAGGTGTTTTAGAGTCTAATTGAGCCATTGCAGCTTGTGCAGTAGGAGTAGAAATTGCATAAACTAAATCTTTTTTATCACTGTTAAATTGCTGCATAATTATTGTTTGAGTCGATATTTCTTTGTTTGCATTTTTATCATCATATTCAACTTTTAGCCCAGATTTTGTAATAGCATCTTGAAATCCTTTTTTAGCATCATTTAATGCAGGATGGTCAACGATTTGAGATATTCCAATTTTATATGTTTTCTCTGGTTTGTTACTAGCCTCATTAGTATTAGTGTTGTCTTGATTTTTTTGATTATTTCCACATCCTATAAGTAAAAATAAAGATGCTCCTAAAATAATTGATTTAATAGTTTTTTTCATAATTATCACCTTTCTTATTTTGAAATTTTGTTTTAATATTTGTAATTAATGGCCAATCAATTTGAATTAAGTTTATAAAAAAAGAGATACCAAGTCAGGTATCTCCTAAAAATAAAAGGTACTGCCAACTAGCAATACCTTTAATATATACATTATTTAATATTGAAATAATAAAAACTAATGATATGAAACCTAAAATTGTTGGCAAAAGAATATTCAATTGTATTTATAATTGCTTCTCCACCATAACCAATTTTGTATTTTCATATCAACGTTCCTCCTCAACAAATTTATTTTATACATGAATTATAACTTATAAAATATAATAAGTAAAATATTATTTTTTTATATTAAACATATATATCATGAATTATTAAAACAAAAAATTGACTATGAAATAAAAAAGTAGTAAAATAAAATACAGGATGTATTAAATTCACTATATTTATTATATGAATTGTATAAAATAAAATTATAGTAAAAAATTATCAAAAACTTTAAATCAAGGAGGATTAATGAAAAGAATATTAGTATTTTTATTAGTATTAATTGGAATTCAAATATATTCTGATACTAATAATAAACCTAATGATCCAAAGGCAGAAAATAGTAAGACAACTAAGATTAGTCTACAAGAATCTATAGAATTAGCAGTTAAAAACAATAAAGACATTAAAATTAGTATGTTAGAGTATGAAAAAGGGAAATTAGATATAGATAAGGCTTGGAAAGAAGCATATTTTAAAGTAAATTATGCAG
>RRZU010917398.1_pt1 | contig 29926 bp, 38 predicted proteins | sample 2165561 | NCBI WGS metagenome assembly RRZU01 (sample SAMN10456909, study PRJNA506462) | wastewater metagenome | isolation source: wastewater sludge | place: USA: Moscow, Idaho | reverse complement strand
ACTTTTAAATGAGCGTATGGCTGAATGGTTGAAGGCATCGGTCTGCAAAACCGAAAGGGAGGAATCCCTCGTTGCAGGTTCAAATCCTGTTACGTTCTTAAAATATTATGGAATGGTGGCTGAGTAGGCTTAAAGCGGTAGTTTGCTAAACTATTGATGGACTAACACTTCATCCGCAGGTTCGAATCCTGTCCATTCCTTATTAATATAGAGTTGTGGCCGAGAGGCTTAAGGCGGTGTCTTGGAAAGGCATTAACGGATGATGAATTCGTTCGCAGGTTCGAATCCTGTCAACTCTGTTTTTTGCTCTATGGTAGTAATTGGTTAACACGAAAGGTTCATACCCTTTAATTACAGGTTCAAATCCTGTTGGAGCAATTATCCATTTCTTAATGGATAAATCCAATTGTTGGATAATAGGGTTCAAACGTTTATCTAACAATAAGGGACAGTTTCTCTCAAGTCGATTTGAACTAGATTTGAGTTCTTACAGTTGAAGGCCCCGATGAAAAGAAACGCCGGATCCATGGAATTTAGCTCAGTGGTAGAGCCCTCTCTTGATAAGGGAGTAGTCATAGGTTCAAATCCTATAATTCCAATAAAACGGGAAATAGCTCAGTTTGGTAGAGTACTCGGTTAGGGGCCGAGATGTCGCAGGTTCGAGTCCTGTTTTCCCGATGGGCAAAGCCTTATTCGTTAAGGATAATCTATTTTATTTTCAAACCTTATTCGTTAAGGGAGAGCTTTGGGCTAATTTAGCTCAATAAGGGGAATTCGATTATTGGTTAGGTCGTTAGATTTTCAATCTAGAGAAAAGGGTTCGATTCCCTTATTCCCTATATAAAATATTTTATATTTTATTGTTGACAATTTACTAAGTTTTTGATATACTTGTTTTGTTACTAAGAAAGAGGTAAAAACGATGTCAAAGTCAATTAAAAAGTTAGCAAAAGAACTTTCTGGAACAGTAAAAGTAAAACAATTCCATGAAAGAAAAATGTCTTCTGAAGAATTGCAGGAATATTTGAAAATGAAACGAACTGGTTCTTCAACAACAAAAAATGGAAAAGCTTACTCTCGGAAAGAAAAACATACAAATCTGAGGGTAGCTTAATTTAATAAATGGAGCGGTGGCAGAGTCCGGCTTATTGCACTTGTCTTGAAAACAAGCGGTGGCAGAGATGTCGCCCCAGGGTTCAAATCCCTGTCACTCCTTATCAACGAAGCAGGAAACAGAATTACATCGTTTTAGTCAAATTGGAACATTTATATTTTTTATAACCGCTGAAGTTATTTAAACATTCTGTTCATGAATCTCGTTTTTAATAAAATCTTCTTTAAAAGAAGATTTTATTTTTCTCTATTTTTGATTTTTGATAGGAGAATATATGGATTTTTATCACGGTACAGTAACCAACCTAGTTGAAAATGAAGAATATTTATTGCCTGCTATTGAAACAGGAATTTTACGAGAAGATTTTAGAAAAAAACTAAAGGACAAAGTTTTTTTAACTAATTCAAAACTTTCCGCCATAAAATATGCAAAGAAAGCTCAACAAAAATTTAATGGGGAGCCTATTATCTTAAAAGTAAAGCCAGATAAAGAAAGTTTACACAATATAAATGGCACAGAATATATAACAAATTTTGCCAAGATATTGTTTACAGAAAAAATTTAAAAAATATTTGCTTTTTTAATTTATATATATTCCAATATAAAAAAATAAATATTCAAGGAGAATATAATGGCAGATTTGCTAAATTTAACAAAAGAAGAATCTAAACAAGTTCTTGATTTAAGAAAAGATAAAATTAAATCTTTAAATTTATCGAAACCAGCTTTACAAAATCATAAAGCACGTGTAGGTCTTGTATTAGATTATTCGGGGTCTATGAATAGCCTCTATCGTAATGGAACAGTCCAAGCAATTATTGATAGAGTTCTTCCTATTGCATTAGAATTTGATGATAATGGGGAAATGGACGTTTGGCTATTTCATAATAGCTACCGTAGAATGCCAACTATTACAGAACATAATTATTATGGTTATGTCAAAAATGAGATTTCCGGTCATATGGGAGGAACTAGTTATGCTCCTGTTATGAACGATGTTATGGATAAATATTTAACAGAAGAACCCCAATCTATTCCTAATTATGTTATCTTTATTACTGATGGGGCTAATTCCGATAGGAGAGAAACTACTGCAACTATTACAGAAGCCGCAAATTATCCAATCTTTTGGCAATTTATTGGTATCGGTGGAGAAAGCTTCCCTTATTTAGAAAAATTAGATGATTTAAAAAATCGTTATGTCGATAACGCAGATTTCTTTACAGTTTCTAATGTTTCTGATTTTTACGAACGTGATGAAATTTATAATTTCTTATTGAATGAATATCCAGGATGGTTAGAAAATTCAAAAGTTAAAACTATGATTTCTTCTGATTACACTAGAGGTTCTCAAAAAGAAACACAAAAAAAGAAATTATTTGGTTTGTTTTAAAGAAAGGGAATATTTAAATTAAATAAATTTGAAATTACCGAAGAAATTGTAAACTAATGGATTTCTTTAACAACTTATAAAATTGAAAATTTAAACCTTTCAGTTTCGGCTAAAAAAGATAAATCCGAAACACTTTTAAACTTTTCAAAAATAAAAAAAATAATTTCAAAAAAAACTTGACCTTTAAAAATAAATATTGTAGAATATAAATATAACGAAGCAGAACAAAAGGAGTTCTTTAATTATGTCTTACGAAATTTCTTTAGATGAATTAGCCTCTTTGTTGGCGGAACATGGAATAGACATAAATGATTTTAAAATTATAAATGTTGACGAAACGGATTATATTGAGAACAAAGATTTCTAGTTTATCTTTTACAAATAAATATTGTAGAATATAAATATAACGAAGCAGAATAAAGGATTACATCTTTAGGAAATATATATTGGATATTTGAAAGAATTTGCCCACCATAATTGAGTGAATTATCATCCTTTATTAATAATCTCGTTATTTATTTTTGGCGATATTTATTTATTATAGCGGGATAGTGAAATGGAATAATATCGGGCTCATTCCCCGAAGTCGAGGGTTCGAATCCCTCTCCCGCAATATGGAATTGTAGATAGAGTGGACTTTTCAGCAATTTTTTAATCCAATTTACTTATATTTAACTTATAGAATATTTAACTTATAGAAAGTTTGTCTGCTCCATTCCTTTTGCCTTTTAGAGCGAATTTTCAGCAATTATTATTTTATTAGGACTAAATTTATTGAAAACTTATTATAATTTAATTTCGCTCCTAAGGAAGGCTTTCTATGGCAAAATCTTACAAATCATTTTGGGAAGATAAAATTGGGTTCAATTCCCATTTTGCCAGTTAATATATATTGTTATGCAATTCTTTTAAAATTAAATAACAGTATTTATTTTTGGTTTATACCTTGAACCTTTTCACTTATAGAAATTTTGAACAGTTTGTAAAAAGTTTTTGAAAAAATCAAGGAAATCATAAAGGAAAACGCTCCTCCTTAACTCGCTGTGTAATTTCTTTATTAAAATAGGCGATAAGTGAAAAATTTAAAGCCTTGGACTTTTAATAACAGAAAGTTTTCTTCTTGTTGATAATAATACATTACAAGTCTTTTTTCCGAGTAAACACAGGAGATTAAATAAGGAAATATTTTATTTCCTTATTATTTTATAATAGTTTTAGTTTTATCCATAAAAACTATAAGCATGGTATAATTAAAACATAAGTTAAACAGCTAGTTAAAGACTTAGTTAATATTTGTTTTTAACGGCAGGGTGGTGACTGCTAAAAACTGTAAAACGGACACACTATTAAACATAGAACGAGGGCGTAGTTAACCCTTGTAAATCGTTTAAAACGAACCCATAGCGATACAAAAAAAACGTCTGCACTGGGAAAAAGCAAGGCGTTTTTTCCCTTTTAGGGGACAAAAATGTTTGTTGTTTACAACATATACTAAATATAATTTAATAATAGAACGAGGGAGTAGCTACCCTTGATAAAATCGTTAAAAACGACCTAAGTTACAAAAAAATAACGTCTGCACCGGGAAAAAGCAATGCGTTTTTTTACAGGAACCTTGCTAATAAACATAGCAAAAATTTCTTAATTACAAGATTTAGAATATCTTGTAATTTGGGGTTTAGTTTAAGGAAAAACATTTAAAAAAGTAAGCTAAACTTTTTTAAAAAATCTTACTGTCATTAGTAAGAACCTCTTTTTTTGATATGAGTAAAACTTGTTTTTGGTTTTTCAAATAAAGTTTCTCTTTTTTGGTAAAAGTTGATAGAAAATTCTATTAACTTTTTCTTGTTTTTTTAAAAATTTTATGATATAATAAAACAAGAAAAATAAAGGAGGAAGCCTCTGTGAAATGGAAATCAAAAAAATCAGAATCTCTTGTTAAAGATAATACAAAGGAAGAAATTATAAAAACTTTTCCTTTGTTAGAAAAACATATTATTAAAAGGGCAAAACTTTGCAAACTAGACCCTCAAAATTTAAATATAAAAATTGAAAACTTTAATGTAAAATTAACATATAAAATTAATAATTTAATTTTTGAATTACCAATTTCAAAATACGCTTCTAATTTTGGAGGAAAAAATTATTTTTATAGATATAGGATTAAACATTTTGCAGGAAATTACAATGAAATTTTTAAGTTTTTGAATTTCGTAGAAAGTAATATAGAATCTTTACTAAAAATGGAAAGCTCTATACTGATAAAGGACCAAAAGTTAAATTTAAATGAACCTTACTACTTTAACGGAAACAAATTTAATGTTTTATTTTTTAACAATAATATATTTAAAAATTCAACTATTAATTTACATTTCTCTTATGTTTTAAATGATAAGAAAAAAGAACCAGAATTTAAATTCTGTGTAAAAAAAACTGTAAAATTAGTTGAACAATATGAAGAAAAAATCAAAAAACAAGATTTAACAGTGTTTTCTACTTCCTGTTTTATTTTTAAATCAGATAAAGAAACAAAAGAAAAATTTAAAAAAATTCAACATAGACTCGATAATACCACATTTTTTATAGAGGAGCTTTAAAATGAAACTAATACATAAATCTATCAACTTTTCTCCAATTCGTCTTAGTTTAACTTATATTAACAATGAAAACCAAATCTCACAAGTGGCATTTAATGAAGATAAATTAAATTCTTATTTAAAAGAAGTAAACAGTCCTTACTTAACTCCAAATGAATTTATTAATGCTGTTATTTCAGAGGAAAAAGTTTTCAAAGATTTGATTTTATATTTTGAGAAACCAAACCTTACTAAAATTGCTGAAAAAATTGAAGAAAATAGTGCTATCAAGGTAGGAGAAGTGGACAAAACACTTCAAAAACTTTTGTTAGAAATGTTAAATGACCCAGAAACAGAAGAAAGAAAACTTTTAGCGTGGTCTAAATTTGCAAAACGTTTACAAAAGAATGTTGACCCTTATATTCAAAGCCAATTATTTAGATTCTTAGAGAAACTAATAGAAGAAGGCTCTATTGCTATTACAGATGAAGGATCCATCCTTGGATATAAAGGTTTAGATAGTAAGGGAAATTCTATCCACATTGGTTCAGCATATGTAGATGGGGAGTTGTATGAACAAACTTCTATTCCAAATCTATTAGGTTCAGTAATTTCAATGCCAAGAAATGAAGTAGAAGCAAATCCAGATTCCTCTTGTTCTTATGGCCTTCATGTTGGTTCTTACTGTTATGCAAATTCTTTTGGAAATAAACTTGTTATTGTAGAGGTTGCTCCAGAAGATGTAGTTTCTATCCCAAAAGATTCTTCTTCTCAAAAAATGCGTTGTTGCAAATATAAAGTCATTTCAGAAGATGGAAAATTATTAAAAAATATTATTTACTCATTATCTGATTTTGAAATTCCAAAAGATGAAAATAATGTTTCAGTTGATAATAAAAATATTGCTAACAATCTTTCTGATGAAGATTTCCTAAAAGAGTTAGGAGAAGAATCCTCTTCTCCTAAAGAAAATAAAACTCTTTCAGAATTATCAGACGAAGATTTCTTAAAATCTTTGGGAGAAAAACCCTCGTTAGAAAGTTTGTCTGATGAAGATTTTCTATCTCAACTAGAAGAAAATATACCAGTAAACAAACTCTCTGATGAAGATTTCTTTGCAAACCTGTAATATAATAAAGATATTTTTGTACTAATATAAAATAAATAAGAGGTAACAATTTTGAATTCATTATTAAAAGCTATTCAAGAAGAATTAAATATAACTTTTACTGAAAATGGGGATATTGCATACAAATCCACATTAAATAAAAATTTAGATTTTTTTTCTGGTATTTCACAATTCTACCATGGTAGAGGTTCAGATAGATTGATTTATATGTTTTTGGAAGCTTTTGGGGAAGATAAAGTTACCGCATTAAAAAATCTTTTCTATTTACGAGATATTAGAAAAGGTGCAGGAGAAAGAAGTGCAACTCGTTCTGTATTGGTTTATCTTGCAAACAACAATCCCGAAGTATTCAAATTTATTGTTCCTATTATTCCCGAATTAGGTCGTTGGGATGATTTAACTAAAATTCTCCCAGAGATTTTTAATGTCGATAGTGTAAATTATTTAGTAGATTTTATTCAAAATCAATTATCAGAAGACATTAAAAATTATAAAGAGGGAAAATCTATTTCATTACTTGCAAAATGGATGCCGTCTTTAAACAATAAAAAACAACGTTCTCTTGCTATTTCTTGGAAAAATTTAATTTTTGGGAAACAAGCTCCATATAAAGATTATCAACATATCTTAGTGTTATTGCGACAAAGATTAGATTTGGTAGAAACATATTTAACAAATAGTGATTACACATTTGACTATAATAAACTACCAGCAAAAGCTTCCTTAAGGTATCGTTCTGCATTTGATAAAAACGACAAAGATAGATATGAAAAATTTATTAACAATTTGTCTAAAGATTATTCTGATAAAGTTAATAAATTACAACCCCAGGAAATTCTACGATTGATAGGCAAAAATGGATATTTACCAAGATATAATACAGTATCAGAAGAAAAAATAAAACTTGCGAATGCTTATTGGGAAGCTTTTCCAAGACAAGAATACAAATCAGATAAAAATATGATTGTTGTTCGTGACGGTTCTGGTAGTATGGTGGGTGAACCATTAGAAGTTGCAACAGCTATGGCTATTTTTGCTTCTGAACAATTATCTGGAGATTTTAAAGATAAGTTTATTACTTTTTCTCGTAATCCCCAACTGGTTGATTTGGGTAATTGCGACACTTTCTATGAGAAACTTTTAAAAATAACCAAATATGATGATATAAGTAATACAGATTTTGATAAGACTTTTAAATTGTTATACAATGCGAACATTAAAGCTAAAGAAGAAGATAGAATTGATGAAATCCTAGTTATTAGTGATATGCAATTTGATAAACATTCTTTCAATGCTAATAATAGCACTTTTGATAAATGGAAAGATAAATTCCTTAATGCTGGAATGAAAATGCCAAAAGTTATTTTCTGGAATGTACGACTTAATGGAGTAGTTTATCCAACCATTGATTTAGATAATGTTTATTTAGTTAGTGGTTATAGTAAAGCTATCCTTGAAGATGCAATGAGAGGTATAGAACCAGATGCATTGAAACATATGAAGTCTGTTCTTTCTAAATATGATAATTATTTCAAAAACACCATAGAAATAAAATCAGAACCTTTTGTATACAAACCACAATTCTTTAAAGAGGAAGCACAACAACTTCAAAAGTTTTATCTTGATAAAAGAACTAAAGATTTAATAAAATCTTTAGATGAATCTAATGAAAGAATGAATAAAACTATTGAAAATCTTCAAAATTCTTTAAGTGAATTGCAAGATTAGATAGAAAAAACAAAAGAGGGGAATATTATTTCCGCTCTTTTGTTTATAATAACTCTAGGACGCCGTAGGAAGCTCATGGTGCAATTTTAGGACAGATTTAATATAAATCTTCATCTGGTGTCTAAAATGCAACCAGAACGAGGCTGTAGCGTTTTAAGATTACAATATTCCTTATCTAGTAGGAATCCTTTAATAAAAAAAATTTGATTTTTATTAAAATTTAATATAAAATATAAAAAAAATAAAAAATAGAAGGATTTAAAATGGACGAATATAAAGTAGCTTTAGCTAAAATTTCTTCAGCTTCTAAACTAGAAACAAAGAAAAAAGAACCTTATGTTCAAGGTAATCTATCTACTATAGATGGACCCTCTGTAACATTTAAAATATGGAACGATAATAGACCTCTTGACTTTTTAAAAGGCTTTGAAGAAGGATGTAAATATTTTAAAATTCAGTATCAAGAAGATTCTTTTAATAACACTTCTTATTTTACAATAAAAAGTTTCTTAAAAATGACTACTGATGAAGTTAATAATTCATTCCTTAAAAAATCTTTAGAAAAACAAAAAAATCTATTAGATAGATTAGATAAAATTATAGAAACTAATCTCTCTGAAAAGGGGAAAGGTTTTATTAAAGAGTATTCTTCTTCTAACAAAGAGATTTGGGATAGATTCTTGTTAGAATATGCCGCCAAAGGAATGCACGATGCATCACCTGTTGGACTTCTTAATCATACAGTTAAAATGTTAGAAGTTTTAGAATTATCTATGAAGCAACACGATTATTATGGATTGAATGAAGACGGAAAAGATTTAATATTCTTAGGGTTACTCTTACACGATATTGGTAAAGTGAAAGAATATAATGAGGGAACACCAACTCAGTTATCTAAAGTTACTCATAGAGGTTTGGGAATAGAAATAACAGTCCTTAATAAAGAATTATATTTAAAATATTACCCAGAAGATTTTTATTATGAAACAATAGCTATTATTAATCAACATCACGGAATATTTGAAGAAAAACCTCATTCTATCTTTAGCTATTATGTTCATCTAGTAGATATGTTTGATACACATACAACTGCTTTATATGAAAATATTACAAAAAATAAAGATGCAGATACCATTAGGGTAATTGATAGAGATATACCCGTATTATATAAAAATAAAGTTTATTTTGAAAATGAAAAATAAAGAAGATAAAGATTTTGTTGTTGTCGATGTTTTGGGGGCTCCATTATTAATCCCCTTAATAATTTTGTTATATTTAATATTTAAAAAATAAAAGGAGATGTATGGATATAGTTATTTTGCTAATTTCTTTGTTTTTAATTTTAGGGGTATCTATTATAGTTTGGAAGCAAGGAAAAGAAGTTTCAATAATAGATTTAAATTCTATTAAAAAAGGTGATAAAGTCGTTACTGTGGGAGGTCTTTATGGTGTTGTAGATGAAGTTAATGGTAGAACTATTACAATTGATTGTGATGGTGTTTATTTAGATTTTGAAATAGAAGCAATTAAAAGAAAGGTATTTAATTATGCAGATTAATTTATTTTTGATATTAGGATTTATATTATTTGTGCTTATCGCTCTTTTTGTACTTTCTGGTTTATATATTGTAAACCAACAAACAGTAGCAATTGTAGAAAGATTTGGTAAATTTTTAAAAGTCGCTCATTCGGGTATTAATTTTAAAATTCCTTATGGTGTTGATAGAATTGTCGCTAGAGTCCAATTAAGGTTGTTACAAGCGGATATTATTGTTGAAACCAAAACAAAAGATAACGTATTTGTTAATATGAATATTGCAACCCAATATCGAGTTGATGAAGAAAACGTAACAAATGCTTACTATAAATTGATACGTCCAGAAGAACAAATCAAATCTTATATTGAAGATGCACTTCGTTCATCCGTTCCCAAACTGACCCTAGATGAACTATTTGAGAAAAAAGATGAAATAGCTCTTGAAGTTCAAAAACAAGTAGCAGAAGAAATGTCCACTTATGGATATATTATTGTAAAAACTTTGATTACTAAAGTTGAGCCAGATGCCGAAGTTAAGCAATCTATGAATGAAATTAATGCCGCTCAACGTAAACGTATGGCCGCACAAGAACTTGCAGAAGCAGATAAAATTAAAATTGTTACTGCCGCTGAAGCTGAAGCTGAAAAAGACCGTTTACATGGTGTTGGTATTGCCCAACAACGTAAAGCTATTGTTGACGGCCTTGCTGAATCTATTGCTGAATTAAAAGAAGCTAATGTTAGTATTACAGAAGAACAAATTATGTCAGTTCTATTAACCAACCAATATCTTGACACATTAAATACATTTGCAGTCAAAGGCAATCAAACCATTTTCTTGCCAAATACCCCAAATGGTCTTGAAGATGTTCGTACACAAATCCTTTCAGCATTAAAAGCTAAATAATAATTAAAAGTATCCTAAACTTGGATACTTTTTTATTTTTGAGAATAAAAATAACAGCTTTTTGTTTACAAAAATAAAAAAATATGTTATAATCTTATTAAAATTAGGAAAGGTTGAAATAATAATGAATTATTCAAATTATGCTGGATCTAATAAATCAACTTTGATTTACACGGATACTTATAAAGTTTTGAAGAAAACAAAAAAATCAAAATTAACAACAGAAATTCAAGAAAACGACAATATTTTCTTGGTTGCGGACCTTGGTTCAATTTTTAAATCTAAGAATTCTTTAGCTTTCAGACTTTATATAAATGGAGAAGCAAAAGAAGTTTATATTCCTCAAGGGAAAATTTATAACTATCTTAACGAATTACTAGAAACTGAAAATGTTTCAAATAAAGTTCCTCTTAAAAAATATAATCAAGAAAAATTAGTAATTAACCGATACGTTAATTATGAAAATTTAAAACAAAAAATTATTAAGGTTATTGGGAAACAAGCTTCAGTTAATATATTTGAAGTTGACCCTTTAAAAGACTCAAATCTTCTTGAATTTTTACAAGCAGAATTGACACTAACAAGTTCATCTTGTAATTTAAATAAAACTTTTATTAAATATAAAAATTCAGCATTTTTTATTTATAATCAAAATACTTATAATATTGAATTGTCTTTTGAGATTCATTTTGATAAAAACAAAAAATATTTAAAAACTTCCAATCTTAACTTCTATATGGAAAAGAAATAAAAATTATTAAAAAAAGATAAACAATCTTAATTGTTTTATGTTAGCTCTAGGAAGCTATAGGAGCTTCGTGATGCGATTTTAGGATAGATTGAGTATAAATCTTCATCTGGTTCCTAAAATGCAACCAGAACGAAATTAGAAGCAAATAGAAAGAAGCAAATTAAATTCAGCTTCTTTTTTAGTTTTGAATATTTATTCTGAATTTTGTGTGATTGTTTTGGAAACTACGTGAAATTTTAATTATTAATGAATAAATATTCAAAATCTTGTATTTTTATAACAAGATAATCTTAATTAAATAGATTCCCTACAAAATAAGAAATTAAAGCAACAATTCCACCTAACAATCCAAGCTCTAATGCAGATTTTAGTTTATTTATTTCAGCTATTGAGCCTTTTATATAACCAAGGCTCGCCAAATATCATTACTGCTTGAATTTGCCGACCAAATGGACAAAGGAGAAGTGGTGCATTATTCAGATGTTAGTGGAAAGCTTACAGATAACGGTTATACCAATGATATTTCAGTTTTTCATGTTATTGCACTAACACGTAATGCCCACTATATATACTATAAGAAGCATGGTTTGTTAGCTAAAGCTGACGATAACGATTTGAGAAAGAATCAATTCTACAAAATTATTGAAAAGGTTCAAAGATGTTTAACATACCTATTTTTGACTAGTTTGATAACATTTGTGGGTGCATTAATTGTAGGAACTTTTTATTCTCTTGAAGATGTTCTAAAAATATTTATAATTGTTTACTTCATCTTATTTGTCGAAGTAATTCTCTTGAACTTAACATCTGAGTATTCTAAAAAATATGAGCTATACGGAATAACCAATAAGAAACAAGTAAAGTAAACTTATGAAAAAATATATAACAGAGAATTCAATCCGTTTTGGATAATTTCATTATGGAATATAAAGAAATTTTATCTCGTTTAGTTAAAGACCTTGATAAAAAAGTTTGCTTTTAGTCAAAGAATTTAATAAAATAAAAGATATTTTAAATTATTTTATAAAAATAAAGAAAGAAAGGTTAAGATTTATTGATAAAACGATACCAAAAAACAATAGGGATTGGATTTTTAACTACAATTCTATTAAGCTCACCTTTTGTAATTAATCAAGTATCTGCTGATTCCAATATAAAAGAAAAAGTTAAAATAGAAACGATAGAAGAACACAAAATTAATCAAGATAATGAAATGAGGCAAAAGATTAAAGAAAAAAGATTATCTATAATTAGTTCTGAAGATATTTTGGCACGAAAAAATCAAAGTAATACTTATTTCTCTACTTTGAATTTAACTGACCAACAAAAAACTAATGGTCAGAATGAGCTAAACAATATAAAATCTTTAAAAGAGTTTGATTCTTTTGATGTTAAATACAAAAACCTAAGTGAAGAAAAAACTCGTAAAGATGAAGAAGCTAAACGTGAGGAAGAAGAAAAAGCTAAAGCTAAAGCTGAAGCTGAGGCCAAAAAGCAAAAAGAATTAGAAGAGGCCACTCAACAACAAACACAGCAATCTTATTCAGAAAACAGTCCTAGTGTAGTATTATCTAATGGAAATACTGCTGGTGATGTTGGAACTTATGCCGCAAAAAAAATGGCAGAAGTAACAGGTGTTCCCCAATCAACTTGGGAATATATCATTGCTCGTGAATCTAACGGAAATCCTAATGCTCAAAACCCTAGTGGGGCCTCCGGATTGTTTCAGACTATGCCGTTTTGGGGGGATGTTTCAACAGTAGATGCCCAAATTAATACAGCACTTAAAGCTTACAATGAAGCTAAACGTGTCTTCGGAAACGGGTTACAACCGTGGGGAATGTAACAACACAAACAAAAAAGGACTAAAATTATGAAACCTTATCAATCACATAAAAAACATGGAACAAATTATTATTTTTTAACTTTACAACGAGAACAAAAAGAACTAGAAAAATTCAAAAAATTTGAATATGAAAAAGCTATGAAAGTTGCCTCTGAACAACTTTCTGACGCAAAATCTAAAATCATTGAAAGTTCTAAAGATATTAAAGAATCTGCTATACAGGCAGGACAAAAAACTTCTGAATTTACGCAGAAATTTTTTAAATCCGCTCAAAGAGCATATTCCGAGTTCAAAGAAGAATTTAAAGAAGATAAAAATAAAGAATAGGATATATATCCTATTCTTTTATTAACGAAAGAAAGGATATGTTATATGAAAAATAAAAATTCTATTCTTGATTATATAAATGAAGAAATTGAAAAAATAAATAAAGAATCTATAAAAACAGATTTTTTATTGGGTAGATTGATTACTTTACGAGAAATTAAATTTAAAATTGAAGAAATAAAATAAAAGCCTCTTTAAAGTTGCTTTTTTCTCCGTTTATATGTTATAATAAATAAAAAAAATATATAAAGGAGAACTAATGCAAGAAGAAATTAATTATTCGCCAGAAACTCACCCCGTTATTGCTATTGATTTAGATGGAACAATTTGGGACGAAGATTACCCAAATACTGCAATTCCTTATTTTAAATCTATTGAAACAATTAATAAAATGATAGAGATAGGGTATGAAGTAATTATTTTTACAGCAAGAGGAGAAGAAAACTTAAAAGCTTGCAAATGGACTTTAATTGATGAATTTGGATTGAATCCTAACGTGAAATTCAATCAACATTCTAATTATTATACATCCTTATATCCTATTAGTTCTCCAAAAATAAATGCTTCAGTTTATTTTGAAGATAAGGCATTTAATGCCCCTAATTATAAAACAGAATGGCCAAATATATATAATAAATTTTGTAAGGAGAAATAAAATGGAATTTATTGAAGCTTTAAAAAAATCAAGAGAATTTTCTGGGGTACCAGAAGATTTTAACCGAGCTATTCGTTTAATGGAAGTGGATGCTTTACAAAAAAAAGCGGAAGCTGAAAAACAAAAAGCTGATGCAATGGATGAATTTGTAAAAGTAATGAAAGCTAATTCAGCTAGGGGACATTTTAGAGTAATTATTGGCAAGCCTTAAAATGATTTTTATACTAGAATTCTTGTTCTTATTATAAAGAAAAAACGCTGTTTTAAGCGTTTTTTCTTTTACATATAGGAAGAATTTTGGAGGATAATTGATTTGTTTTATTTTTCATAATCTTTCCAATGAAATTTATAATCCAATTTAGGAGTGTTTTCTAAATCAAAAAAATTGTCATATAATAGATTGTTATTATCATCTAAAATCAATACTTTAAATCCATTATTTTCTAATTGCCATAAAACAACTGATTTTTCATTAATTAAATCTTTTAATTCAGGTTTTAATTTGTTTAATTTTTTAGAGCAATAAAACAGACCTGCTAAAATAGATAAATCTTCTTCTTTTAAATTATTGAAATATATATTATATATTTTATTGTTATTGAATATTGTAGTATAATATAAAATTTCTTCTTTGTTTATTTTAGAATATATAGGAACTAATGGCAATATATTTTCTATTTTTCTTTTGTATTCATTAGCTATCAAAGGTCTTTCTTTTAAAAAATCAGTTTCTTTTGTATAAATATTTACTATTGAATAGACAAATAAGCTTGTTACTATAATTATAAATAACGTATTTATATTAATACCAATATGTTTATAACTCAATAACGGTAATGAAATTAAATATAATACTATAAGTATTAAATTAATAGTATGATTATAAACTTTTTTTGTTCCCACAACTTGCTTTAATAATTGTTCCATTTGTAGCAAGTTTTCTGATATATTTATCCTTATTATTCTATCCACTATATTATACCTTCCGTCACGTTGTTCTTAATAACAATATCTATAAAATAAAACTTGCTTATTAGAAAATTTTTATTTATAATAAATTAAAAAAGAAAGGTTATTTATCTTATGAATATATTGTTAACGGCTTTAACTACAGAAGAATTGTTAGGTTTCTCTGTTTTTAGTTTACTTTTATCACTAATAAATATTTCGGTTGGTATAGGCTTATATATTTGTAAATAAAGAAGAAAATGAAAAATTTGCAAAGAAATCTTTACAAACTATGTTGTTTGCAATGGGAATCATGTTAGGAATTTCATTTGCATATTTAATAGCTTGGTTTACAATCAAATAAACCAAATATATTAAAATTTGAATTAAAAGTAGGGAATATTATAAGTAATAAGGGTTGTCTTAAAGAAAGGAAGGAGAGTTTTTTTGAAAAAAAATTTTTTCATATTAAGTCCAGAAACTGTTTTTTCTACTATAGGATGTTATGACAAAGTAGATGTAGAAATTAATAAAAATTCTAAAATTAAAACAAATTTAAAATTTACTTATGACCGTAAAGAAGAAAGGTTATTATTTAACAATGGAAAAATCTCTATAAAAAGAAAAAATCTAATATACGCTTATAATTATCTTTCACAAAACAGTAGGATTAGTAGATTCTTTACGAAATTACCAAAAGGTACCCAGCTTTTTAAAAATTCATTTCTAACATTCTATGATGATAAGAATTTTGAAATAACTGATACTTTAGTAGATAAAAACAAATATTTTATTATTAACGGTAAAGGAAAAAATGAAGAAAGTATCAGGATTTCAGATTTTGCTTTAACTCAAATCTTTGAATAGATAGATATTCTTAATGGAAAAATAAGATATTTTTATATATCAAAATATTATAAATTTGGAAAAAGAGTAATCAACTGTTTTAGTTTTAGTATATATAAATATTTATTTCTAGATATTTAATATTATAGTAAGGAATATTTAAAATATGAATAAAACATATAAAATAGGAGAATTTGCCAAACTTACGGGTTATAGTGTTAATTCACTAAAACGATTAAATATTATTCTAAAGTTATTTCTAAAAAACGAAATAAAAACAAAGATTATAAGAATAGTAAAAGCTACAATAAAGTGATAACCAAACTTAATAATGCTTATGCTAAAGCTTATAACCTTCAAAAGAACAAATTAAACCATATTCTCCATTTCCTGTTAGTTTAGTATAACTTAAACTTTAAAAGTTATGCTAGTGGGATGGCTCGCCCCACTTATATATGTTAATAGTCAGCCTCTGTGTTACTACTGGAATTTTCTTCGGGTAGACCTAATGGCCAGACCTAAAAGTAGTGATGGAATGCTGGCGAAGATACGAACATAAGGTGTAAGATTGAATAATAAAAGTTTCTTATTCCAGACCTATTTATAGTTTAAATATTATTAAATACTTATACCAGAGTAGATTACAATAAAAAAGTAATCTCTTTTTTTGTTGACAAGTTACAAATTGTACGATATGATGTTATTATAAAAATAAAAAAACAAAGGAAATTATATGACTCTCTATTTACTTTTATTCAATTATACAACATAATATTATTATAAAAAGAAAAAACAAAGGAAATTATATGAATCGTAAAAAAATTATTAAATTCTCTTCTCCATTATTATTAGTAGCTTTAATTGGTGGTCTTTCTTTTAATTTAGCAAATCCATCAGCAGAAACAAATAAAAAAGAGAATACATTTAATTATGTTCAACATGAGCAAAAAGAACAACAACGCTTGCTAGATTTTAAAAACAAAACAATGCGGGAACTAGCAGAAAAGAAAGCTCAACAACGTTCAAAAGAACAAAAATTAATTTCTGAAATAAAAAATGATTTATCTAATCAAGATATTGTAAATAACAAAGATTCTTTAAATAAAGTATTAGATAAAATAAACTCTATCAAAGAATTAACAACTGAACAAAAATCTTTAAAAGATAACTGGAACAAAACTAAGACAGATTACGATAATGCAGAAAAAGCTCGGATTGAAGCAGAAGCTAGACAAGCAGAAGAAGCTCGAATTGAAGCAGAAGCAAAATCTGCCCAAGTAAGTAATGATAATCAACAAACCCAATCTGCCCAAACTTCAGCTCCAGCCCCTCAAACTGTTTATTCAAATAAATCTATTATTACTGCTGATGGAACAAGTGTCCATATAAATTATACAACTTCACCTGTAGACCAAAGCGTACAAGGGATTATTGATGCAAACCCTTATGGTAATGCGGTTAGTTGGTTAGGAAACTATGATTTTAATAGTGGGAGAGCTGTTTATCTCTTAGGACACAATCCAGGGGTTATGTCACCAGTTGCTAATCAATTTGCAAATGGAAATATGACTTTAACTTTGATTGATATGAATGGAATTCAAAAAACATTATCTTTTTCATTAGTTCCACGAGATGGTAGCCCTTATGCAGAATATAGTTCATATTTACAAGATATTCTTGCTTATCCAGAAAATTATCCAGGTAAAGTTCTTATTCAATTTTGTTATAGTGGTATTTCTTATGTTTATGAAAGTTATTAATATATAAAAAAAACGAGAGGATCCACTTTTGAAGAAAAAAAGGAACGATTTGTTGTTAAAATAACAACATTCGTTCAAGTTGTATTTTTAATAGATATTATATTGTTTTTAAAACCATGCCCTAATAGTAACAAAACACTTTCTACTCCCGAAATAATATTTGCAATTTGTCTATTTTTCCTTATTATTACATTCTTCTACCTAATTGTTGGGTTTTTATTAGATTTTTATGGAAAAACTTCGTTGCCCAGTTTAAAAATCAAGAAACAGCCTGCGGTAAAAATATTTATTAATAGCAAAGAAGAAGTAATACCATGTGAAAATTGTGGATTAAAAAAAGATGAAACAATCTATTTTAATGATGAGGGTGTAAGGAGAGAAAAGTTAGTGATAACAGATAAAAACCATGCAAGAATTTCACAAGAAGACTTGGAAGAATTCTTTAAACGACCAATGTCGCATACCACAGAATATAAAATTAAAGATTTTGCAGAAGCACTAGAGTAATCAAAAAACGATATTTTAATTCAAGATAAAAGAAAAGGATAAAAAATAAATGAAAAAATTTTTATTAGGGCTAGGGTTAGGAGCTTTAGCTACTGGTGTTGCAACTGTTATTTTGTCACAAAAAGAATGTGATTGTGACGATTGCAATTGTAAATCAAATCAAGATATTGCTTTAGGTGGATCTTGTTGTGATGGTTATTGCTCATTAGATAAAGAATTTGAAGAAAGAAAAGAAGGCAAAGGTTACAAAGCTTCAGATTTAACAGATAAAGAATTTTATAAAAGTTTAGATGAAACTGAACTCCCTGAAGAAATCATTATTTATCTTCATGAAATTTAAACAAAACAAAAGAAAGAATTAAATTATTCTTTCTTTTTTCTATAAAAAAACTTTACTACAAAAAATACTAATGTTATAATAAGAACAAAAAGAAAGGGCTGAAAAAAATAAATTAAATAAAATTTCAGAAATTAGGAAATCAATGAAAAAATCTGAAATCAAATATTACAATAATTTAGCTAAAAATCCTGTTGAAGCAACAATAGAATCCATTGTTTTATTAATTCAGATAGGTAAAAAATATAAAAGTAAAGATGAAATTATTGAAGAAATAAAAAACAACAAATTATATAAAGATAAAAAAATAACTAATTCAGATATAAAATTTATTATTAATAACATAAAAGAAAGAGGACTCATATAATATTATATAATTTAGATTACAAAGTTCTCCTTTTTTCTTTACTATTAATAAAAATTTTGTTACAATAAAAAAAGAATAGAATAATAAAAGTTACTTATAACCCTTTTAAATAAGGGGCATTATAATATCTCTTCTATTAATTTGGGAATACGGGTTTAAAGAATAAAATGAAAACAAATATTTTTTTAGATGACTTGAGGAAATGTCCAGAAAATTTTAAATTGTTTAGGACAGGAGAAGAACTTATAGAATTTTTAAAAAACAATCCTCAAGACTATGGAATAATAACGTTTGACCACGATTTAGGAGAAAACAATATTGACGGTTACCAAGTTATCAAAGAAATTGTTAATATGAATAATATAACTTTTCAAGAATTTAGGTTCCATACAGATAACCCAACAGGGTTTAAAAATATGGTTCTTTATTTACTTAATGCTAAAAAAGCAGGAATATTCTCTAGTAATATTAATCCATACAAATTCAATTCTATTGATGGAATTGTTTCACAAGAGCCCTATTCTTTTATTCCCTTAGATACAATTTCTAAGAACAAAAATTACTGGTAAAAGGAGAAAAAATGAATTATAATTTTTTGTTAGTAGAAAAGATAAACAAAGAATTGGAAAGTATTAAATCAGATGGATTCTTCTATTTTAATATTAATGACAATTTAGATTTAGAATTTAAAAAGGACACAGATTCTATATCTATTAGAGGTTTTTCTGAGAAAGAAGAAATAATGAATTATGCCTCCACAGAAAATCATTTATCATTATATTTAAAAGAAAATATTTCTAAAGAAGTTTTATTTAATATATTATCTTTTGATTTAAACAAAGCAGTCCAAAATGAAATTGACAGGAGCAAAGAAAAAAAAGAAAATATATCTTATGAAGATTTTTATAAAAATTTATTTGTTCTAATAAGTAATTTGCACAATAAATATAATACAGTAAAAGATTTCTCTAAAATTTCAGGATTTGAAAAGAATGATTTTTCAGACTCAATCATGAATACAGTAGAAAACAAAGATTATTCTATCACGTTCCATACAACTTTATTCCTTTGTGTCCCTCAAACTTATATTGAAGTTAAATCTATCAATAAAAATATTAAACTACTTGAATTTGAAGCAAGAGAAAAAAATTCAAAATTATCCCTAGATGGAACAGCTTTTGACTTATTAGAATATAATAATATAAATTGGAAATCTTTATTAGAAGCTTTAGAAAAATTAATTACAAATAAAATAAAAGAAATAGAAAGTTTAGAAAATTATGACAATCAAGAATAGATATACACAAGATGAATTTATAGATATTATAAAAACTCAAATAGAAAAACCAATTGAACATGAAAACCTGTTAATAGATAATTTCCAAAATAAAATTGATATGGATAAAAATGAAAATTTTATTTATTCTATTGATAGTAATGATATTAGACATAATTTTGTTATTATAAAAGAAAGTAATGACCCTATGAAGTTGATTTTTGGTTTTTCTTTTAGACGATTAGATGAACTTGACGAATCAGAAGATGGTAAGATTACTATTAATATTGATAAAGGAGAATTAGAACTTTCATCTGACTATGAAGAATTTTATTTTGACGAAGAAGTTGTTGAAGATTTCTTCCTAGAAGTAATGGCTGTTACTTTTACTGCGGTTAAACAATTAGTTGAAGATAATGAGGAAAAAGATTCCCAATCCAAAAAAACATATCCTTAAAATAAAAAAGATTACTTATAAAGTAATCTTTTATTTTTCCATAAAACTATAATAACCTTCAACTTCTTTTTGAGAATTCTCCTTGTCTCCTATGCCATAAATAAGCTCTCGATAGCTTCGTTTATCTTGAGAATTTACTACAATGTTATTTAAGGTATCAGCAGGGCCCGTAAAATAAAGAATTAATGTGGTATGTTCATTTCCAAACATATAAGATAAATCTACAACTTTTCTTCCATAAATTGGTTTTAACTGCTCTAGCATTTTATCACCCAATTCCAGATTTTTAATTAGAGGTATAATAAAAACATTTATCAAACGAATATATTTCATTTGTTGAAATTTTTCTGCCTCTGCGATTGTATAACTAAGAATGTGTTTGGTTTTTTGCAATATAGGTTTTAATAGCTTTCATTTTTATTCCTCACTTATTTTTATAGTTTAATTATATCATTTTTTATCCGTGAGAGAAAGTACTTTTATTTTTTCTAATAAAATAGTTTTTTCTTTTTTTTATTAACACCTTAAAATGATTTCCATACCAGAATTCACGTTCTTATTTAAAAGAAAAAACGCTCAAAACCAGCGTTTTTTTCTTTTCTGAATAAAATCATTATCTGGAAGGAAATTTCTAGGAAAATTGATTTATTTCATTTTTTAAGAATAAAACTATTGACTTCAAAAGTAAAATATAGTATAATAAAAGAAGTTAAAGAAGAAGAGGTAAAACATGGAAAATAACATTATTTTAACAAAAGAATATTCTAATAATACCCAAACAACATTCTATACTGAAACAGATAATATTCAAATGAATATTGATGGAACAGCATTAAAACATATTATTAATCGGTTGACAGAATTATATAAGGATCCATTAGAAGCAAGTATCCGAGAATTAGTGTCTAACGCTGTTGATGCAACAGTATCAGCAAAGTTAGAAGATGTGAAACCAATCCAATTGTTTTTAGATGAATATAATAGTTTTTTATCAGTTGAAGATTTTGGATCTGGGATGTCATATGATGATTTGTTAAATATTTATTCTAAATATGGAGCTTCTACCAAGAGGGATGATTTCTCTGCTATTGGTTCTTATGGTCTTGGGGCAAAAGCGCCACTAAGTTATACCGATTCTTTTACTTTAATTACAACTAAGGACAAAGAAACAGTCGTAGCAATTGTTTCTAAAACAGACTCTTTTCCTCAGATTCAAATTATTTCTAAAGAAATAACTGGAAATCCTAATGGAACAAAAGTCCAGATTTCTTTAAATGATAATGATTCAAAGATGGCATACCAAATCTTTGAAGATTATATCCGTTTTTCGGATATGATGTCTGTCCCTGTTGTATTTACTCATAATACAGGATTTAATAAATCTTCCATACAAGAAGTTGGTAGATATAAAGCTCTTTATCCACTTTCTACAAAAATCAAAATAAATGATGATTTGTCATTAAAAATTTTTACGAATGAATCATCATTTGAAAGGCTGTTTACAAATGGAAATATTAATATTAATTTCGTTATGGAAGGCTATTCTTATCAAAAATATTCATCAAATATAGGAGTATGGGTGCAATTAGTCCCTGGTCTTTTAGATTTCAACTCCTCTCGTGATGAAATTTTAGAAAATACTCGATACACAGAGTTTGAGAATTTAATTAGGGAACAAATTAATAATATTAAATTATTGGATGAACGTGAATTTCTTAATAATCATTCTAACATTTATAATATAGTTTCCATGTTTTCAAATTCAGATTATGAATATCTTGAAAATTACAAAGATGATAATGTAGATTTTTCTATATATAACTTTAAAGAAAATAAAGGAATAGAATTCCCAATTTTTTCAAATGGTCAAGACCGTAGAGATTTGGAAAATATCTCTCTCAATAAAATTATTGCATTTAATTTAGCGAAGGGTTTTTATAATAGATACGTTGTAATTTCTTCTGATGAAGAAGTTGTTCGTAAAAAAGTAAAAGCAATAAGTCGAGAAATTAATGAATACTTCTTCCTTGTTAGTGACAAAAAAGCATTATCTGTTTTAGAAGACCAAGGATTTGAAATTATTTCTAAAGAAGAAGTCTTTAAAACATTAAAAGAATCTACAAAATCTAAAGTAAAAGCAGGAGAGATTTTATTTAAAGTAAAAAAAGTTATCTTTTCAAAAGGTGATTATAAAATTTTTGATGAAAATGTTCAAATTAAAGAAGTTGCAAATAAAATTCTCCTAATAGGGACAGACTATTCCCCAAGCAATAGCAACCTGAATAGTATTATTAATAAATATAATCCAAAACAAAAAGATGATTTTGTAATTTATTATGCTACTAATAAAAATAAGAATCTTTTACTTAAATTTAAAAATATAAAAAAATCAGGTCTTCTTGACAAGATTACTCTTGTTAAAGGAAACACGACTTATTACAACAAATTCCCAGATGGATTTACTGCTTTTTTAAATGAACATAAAGATTTTATAGCATCTGAGTCAGAAGAATTACTTCAAAAAATCACTAAAGAAAATTATCTTGCTACTGTTTTTAATTACATCCGAAACAACAAACCGTATGATGCTCAATTTGATGAAGTTTTTCAGCGCCTTGTATTTAATAGAGATAAATCTATTTCTTATCACTCAACAAGATTAAATAAATATACAATAGAAAAAAATCTCTCTACATTTAAAGAAGAATTCCTTCCTGCATTAACTAGATTAAGTGATTTTGCCAAATGTTTAAATATTTTAAAAGATTACAATGATTCTATTTGTGAAGAAATTAAAAAAGATTTTGATAAAACTTTAGCAGAAGCAGATGAAGTTATTGAAAAATATTACAAGAAAATCAAATAAAAAAAGTACCCTAATTAATCGTTAGGGTACTTTTTGTTTAGATTAGCTCTAGGACTTCGTAGGAGCTTCGTGGTGCGATTTTAGGATAGACTTAATATAAATCTTCATCTTGTCTTTAAAATGCAACCAGGGAGAAAATAGACGATTTTAGAATAAAGTATTCTTTTTAGTTTGATAATTACAAATAAAAACTTCATCTGTAACATTGTCTTGTCCTTGACTTTTATATAAACCAGAAGTGGTTTTGTAATGATAATTTAAATGTGTAACATTATATTTCTTAGACCATTCAATCAACTTACTGTTAATATTTCCTTTTGATTGAAAAACATTAGACATTCCCCATTTAATTCCTTGTTTATCTAATTTGTCTAAATATTTAAATAATCTTAAATCATCTTCATCAGTCCAATTGTCATTATAATTAGCTTCAGTTAATAAATAAGGTGGATCTAAATAAACAAAATCACCCTTTTTAAAATCTTCAAAACAAGAAAAATCTTGATTGCAAAATTCAATATTACTTATAACTTCCCTTAAATTTCTAATATTATTAAATTTGTTCACAGAAAAATCTCTATTTCCAAAAGGCATATTAAATTCCCCCTTAGAATTAAAACGAGCTAAACTAGAGAAAGAATAAACTGTTAGTATATAAAGAATAAAAATTGATTTATTGGTGGATTTGTTATAAAAGTCTCTTAATTTATAATATTGTTTTTCTTTATCTTTTCCTTCTAAATGATATAGTTCTAAAAATTGTAACACTTCATATCCTAATTTATCTAAATCATTGTTTTTAAAAAAAGACAATATTTTATAAGTCGTTTCATCTTTATCATTAGATATAATTTTATTTGCTTTAACGTTAAAAGAAACAGTCCCAGAACCCGTGAACAAATCATAAAAAGTATCTATATTTTTAGGAAATAAAGGCAATAATTGTGACAATAATTTTCTTTTAGAACCCATATATGTAATAGGACTTTCATAATATTGCAAAACTAGTCTCCTTTTTATTTAAATCTTTTTTATTTAAATCCTTTTTGTTTAAAATATTCCATTTTTGATGTGTTACATAAATAATCTTTTAAAAACGAAAAAGCCCTGTAAACTAAGTCTGCAAGGCTTTCTAATGTAAAAATTATTTTGTAAAATTATTTGCTAGATAATGTCAACCATATGTTAATTTAATGTTGGGTAATTTCCGGGGGTTATTTACCATACAGTATCTAAATACCAATCTAAGTAGGTTGCTTCAAGCTTCATTTCCTCAGTTGTCTTGCCAAACGATTCCTCTTGTCCATCTGAAGTAGTTTGCTTCGTAGTAACTGTATCCCAATAGAAGTTCTCTATTGTGATAGAATTTTGAGCAAATCCCAAGAGCCATCCTACAAATCCTATACTTGTAACGATACATTACTTATAGTAGCTCCATTAGTATACCCAAATAGCCCACCTGTCATTACAGGCTCTGTTAATGGTTAACCCAGTTATTTTGTATCCATTTACACCAAAAAGAAAAGAGCCATAGGCTCTTTATTCTTGATAATCAGGTTTTACTCCATATTTTATTAATGATACCATGCTGGCCGTGTTAGTTTTGAGTTTACGAACATCCAACCCATATCAGTCACCTTCGATGTATCCCATTGACTCAAATCGCCAACCAAGGTTAGCTGTGAATTCCGGAACATCTCACTCATATCAGTCACATTCGAGGTATCCCATTGACCCAAATCGCCAACTGAGGTTAGTTTTGAATAGGAGAACATCTCACTCATATCAGTCACATTCGAGGTATCCCATTGACTCAAATCGCCAACCGAGGTTAGTTTTGACCAACCGAACATACCACTCATATCAGTCACATTCGATGTATTCCATTGACCCAAATCACCAACCGAGGTTAGCTGTGAATCATAGAACATATAGCTCATATTAGTCACATTAGATGTATTCCATTCACTCAAATCACCAACCGAGGTTAGCTGTGAACCTTCGAACATCCAACCCATATGAGTCACATTAGATGTATTCCATTTACCTAAATCACCAACCGAGGTTAGTCTTGAATTTTGGAACATATCCTGCATAGACGTCACATTCGATGTGTTCCATTGACCCAAATCACCAACCGAGGTTAGTTGTGAACCTTCGAACATACTACTCATATCAGTCACATTCGATGTATTCCATTGACCCAAATCACCAACCGAGGTTAGGTTTGAATTATAGAACATATCCTGCATATCCGTTACATTCGATGTATTCCATTGACTCAAATCCCCAACAGACGTTAGTTTTGAACTATTGAACATACCGTACATATTAGTCACCTTAGATGTATCCCATTTACCTAAATCACCAACTGAGGTTAGGTTTGAATTAGAGAACATCCAACCCATAGTAGTCACATTCGATGTATCTACATTCTTATCTAAATTAGTGATTGTCTTGAGATTTTTGAATATATAATAATTAAATGCGTTATTCATTAAACTATTTGTATCGCCTTGAACCTTATCCTGAAACGTAAAGGTTGCCACTGTAGCTTTCGGTAATTTTGCATTTTCAGTCCTCATATCATGAAAAACGATGGGTTTCGATGCATCAATTGCGTAAATAACCGCATTTCCGTCTTTATCCATAACCCATTTACCATTTATACCCCAGTTACCTTTTTCTACCCACTTATCGTCATCTGGGTTGATTGTATCTTTTATTTCTTCATCAGAATCCCCTGGCATTTCTCCATGTTCATAATATACTTTTCCCCCACTATTTGCATAAAATGTTCCTTTTAATTTAGTATTTATTTTCGCCTTATATTCTTTAGGGATTACTCTGTAAGTTCCATCTGTAGAATATACTTCCCTAGCAACTCCTTCCTTTTCAAAAAGTTTATTTTCTTTAACCAACTGATTAAGGTCCTTGCTATTGTTCCCCCATTTATTGAACTCATTGTCTCCGTTGATAAACTCTGCACCAATTTCTTTTTCCATCGCCTTGACATCATGTTGAATCCTTACAAGGTCAGCTTTTTGTGTGTGTCCTATGAATCTAGGCAAGGCTAACAAGGCAAGTATTCCAATAATAGCTACTACTACTAAAACTTCAATTAGTGTAAAAGCTTTTTTGTTCATCTTTTTTACCATATATTTCTCCTTTGTTTATTCATACAATAATATCACTAAACTCAAATGATTTTTAAATTCTCCTTTTGTATCACTGTTTTTATTTTGTAATCCACAAGCTTGATTGAATCCCATGATTTCCAATGTAATACCAGCAACTTCTAATTCTAATAGGTGCACTTCTTCCTTTTCTTTAGAATATAATTTACGACTAACCCTACATTGTGTTCTTCTTTAATTACTAATACAAAAATAAAAGGATATTAATAATATCCTTTTACCATAATCTTGAAATAGGTGTTGCTCCTTCTCTGATTTTAATGTCACCACTTAGGATTGGTCTAAAATAAGATAAATCTTTGACATTTATTTTTGTGTCCCCTGATAAAGTTTTCCATTCTTCTGGGCTGAATTTAGTTCTAAATTCTCCAAACCTAATAAATTTCTTGCTTTTCCCTGTTTCCCTTATTTTGTTTTTATCTATCTGTGAAACAGTTATGTTGCCTTCTTTATCAACTTCCCCAGAGAATAAATTATTTTGATTATTTTTAAACCTTTGTATAGATGCATTGTCCATACGATTAGTTGATTGATTAGTTCTTATTTTTATTTGAGCAGTAATACCAGCATTAGATAAATCTTGAATACAATCTTCTTCTGATTGGCTCATATCTATTACATAAGGTTTCCCTTCTTTGTCTGTAAAGACTAATTCATCGGCTCCTCTGGTTTTATAATCTCTAGTAAATTGTCTTAGGGCTTCTTGAGGAGGAATTTTTAATATATCAGAATCTTTATCATTGTCATAAGTGTTCCTATTGTTAACTGCAGAATAAACTTCATCTGTTAATCTACCATCTTCTGTACTGTATTCTCCGTTAGACCCAATTGATACTAAATGTTCTTCTAATTGAGCACCATTTTTATGTGTTCTTTTTATCTCAACTATCCTAAATTCATTTTTATTAACAGAAACCCCATCTAAAGTTTGATTTGACCCTGTTTGAACAAATATATTTCCACTTTCAGGATTGTCATAGTAAATGACTTTTATAGCACTTTTTGTATCAGTGTCAGCTCCATATGCTTCTTTTACAGCTCGTGCCGCATTTTTATATAATTTTTGAGCTTCTTCTTTAGATAATCGTTTTTCTGCAAAAGTAGAGGTGTTCCACTTCCCAGTTTCTTCATTTCTTATCATAACATTATTAAGATTTTTTGTCCGAGCGTAATTATTTGCCATAAAAACCTCATAATTAAATCCAGTAGCTTTTCGCTTAGACAATTCTAAAATTTTGTTTGTCTTAGATTTTTTGTTCTTTAATTCTTGTTCTACTGTATTTGTAGATAATTGTTTGAATTTTTTTTGTCTTTGAATAGACTCATCCATATTATTATCTAAATACTCCTGGACTTCTCCTTGTGAAAGAAAATGAGGCCCTTTTGGACACGCTCTCTTTGAAGCTCGACATCTTGCTGGTCTTCCATCATCACTAATATGATATTTTATTCCCATTTATAACTCCTTTTATTTTAAAATATCTAGTTAAACAATATAAAAAATTTTGGCTGATAATTTTTTACTATTTTTGATTGTAAAATATGCAATAGATTCAAATTTATTAATAATAAAGGAATATTTTAATCAAATATTTGCTTTTTTCCTATAAAAAGTTACAATAAAAAAGATATTTAAAAAATCAAATACAAAAGAAAGCATAGGACCAAAACCCAATGTATTATATTAAAAAAAATACAGTAAGCCGTAATCTGAAGCTAATGATTTTACCTCTAGCAGGATTGTTTCTGTTATCAAACAATATAAATCAAGTTTCTGCTGACGAAGTAATTAATACCAAAATTTCTGTTATGAGTGTTAAAGATTCAGCACAAGAACACTTTCAAACACTTGTAGTTTCAGAACAATCTAGTAAAATTAAAATCTTGTCAGAAGATGAAGTTAAATTAAAAATTGCAAAAGAAAATTATGTAAAACAAATTCCCAATTTACAATTCATTAATGAACAAGAAAAAAGTGAAACAATTGATAAAATTAATCAGTCTATTTCACTTTCAGAAGTAAATAATTTATTTAATGAAAAATCTCAATTAAACCAAAAACGTAAAGCAGAAAAAGAAGAAGCTGAACGTAAAGCAGAAAAAGAAGAAGCTGAACGTAAAGCAAGGGAAGAAGCTCTAAAACGTGATGGGATACCAGACTTTGACTCTAATGGTAGACTTATTGAAGTTGGCCAGAATGAATCTGCAAATGCCGAAAGAGCAATTACATTGTTATTATCTATTCCTGGTCACCGAAATGGAGGAAGCTATCATCAGTCAACTGGCTTAGATAATATTATAGACCAATTAACTGATGCTGAAGCTATCCATGTTATTCATAGAATTGAAGGGCCAGGGTTTGGCCAAACAGGAGATGGTTTGGCAGGTTCAGATTCAGCTTATACTGATAAAATTTTCGTAGAAAACCAAGTTAATGGAAGATTTAAAGGAAATATTCGCACGCTACTCCATGCGTGGGGCACTTTTAGCTATGGGGGATATTAATAAAAATTTGAACAGTGATAAATATTATATAGAAAATCTCACAAATAATCCATTCTTATCAAAATATAATGAAATTTGTTCTAAAAAATATAAAACAAATGAAAAACTTTCTTTGCATCATATATTACCAAGAAGCAAATTTCCCGATTTAAAAAACGATACCAAAAATCACGCTTGGTTGCCAACTTTAAAACACGTTGAAGCACATTATTGTTTATGGAAATTTAGTCCATTATTTGCTCTTGAATTTTGGTTTCCTTTAGTTTATTTTAAAAAACGCAATCTTTTTAATATTACTGATGAAGAATATGACCAGTTAAAAAAAGATTTAAAATATTGTAGAAAATTAAAAAAAGAAGGAACTTTCCAAAAGGAATATAATAAAGTAATAAATTTTTCAAATTGAGGGGGTTTTATGAAAAAAAGAAGTTTACGTAGACTTAAAACTTTTAATAAGCAAAAAAGAAAAATTGAATTAGCAAAAGACCTTCACGTTTATATTAATAAATCTTATAAATTAAAAGAAGACGGATGGTCTTGTAATTGTTATTTATGTAAACCAACAAAAGGGCTTTCTTTACAAGAAAAAAAAGAAAAAGAAATTTTCAAAAGTTATGAAGTAGATTAATTTAAATTAATCTACTTTTTTGTTGACAAAACAAATATTTAGTGTTATAATTTATATAAAGTAAAAAAAGAAACTAATTAAATACGAGGGGCTATACGATGGAATATATTATTCAAGAGGCAACAGAGAAAATTTACAATTACAAACAAGAAAACGATTTAACCTTGTTAAAATCTCTCATTGGAGAATCAAAAAAAATTGATAAATTATTTGAACAATTTGGCTCTATCAAAGAATTGTTAACAGTTACTTCTAAGGAATTGGAAAGT
>RRZU013620320.1_pt1 | contig 29936 bp, 21 predicted proteins | sample 2165561 | NCBI WGS metagenome assembly RRZU01 (sample SAMN10456909, study PRJNA506462) | wastewater metagenome | isolation source: wastewater sludge | place: USA: Moscow, Idaho | reverse complement strand
CGAGGTGCTCCTAATTCCACTGAATTTAAGATCACCTTTTGGGTTCCATTCAGATTTGCCTGAATAATATTATAATTATCTCTTTCAGACCAATATACTTTCTTCTTATATACATCTATCGCAATTCCATAAATACGCGATTGGGTATCGGAGATCAGGGTAGGATTAGATCCGTCCAGATTTGCCCGATAGAGAGCACTTACAGACTCATTGTCAGTTTGTGCGTCAAAATAGATTTTGTTATTGATTTCATCCACCGCAATTGCATAACCATAATATCCTGAAATGATAACAGATTTGCTCGACCCATCCAAATTTGATCTGTACAAGTTGTTGTTCTGAACATCATAAAAATACAATTTCTTATTTGTTGCATCAATCGCAACTGCGCGAATTCCACCCCCGTCAATAGTAACAATATCCTCTTTGCTAGTCCCATCTAAGTTACTGCGCGACACATTGCCATTGTCATCTCCCCAATAGATTTTTCCATTTTCTGTATCGATTGCAATACCATAAGGATCTAAAAGACCTGTAACTATTGCTGTTGCATTTTCTCCATCAATGTCAGCTTTCCAAATTTTGCCGTCAGGTGTGTCTGAATCTTCAAAATCACTATAATAAATTTTTTCACTGCTTTTGTCGTAAGCTATTCCTGCTCCGTAAACTGAACTTTTCAACACAGTTGTTTCTCCACCTACAATAGGAAGAGTTTCTATATCTTCATTGTATATATCCATAAAATAGATTCCGGTATAATCTATTGTGGAGGTTTCATCCTCATTATCATCTTTACACGAAGTGATCGTTAAAGTAAGTGCAACAAACAATAAATTGAATAATTTAATTGTTCTCATAATAAATTGTACTATTTAATATTTATATTTTAGTTCAATGGATTTTGTGTCATGTTGGTGTTTGTATTGATTTCCGAGAGCGGAATCGGGAATAACATTTGATAGCTTTTTGTCACGTTTGGCAGCACATCGATAGCTCGGTTTGTGCGCACGAGGTCGAACCAACGCTGACCTTCAAAAGCAAATTCAGTTCTTCTTTCTTTTTCTATAGCCAGAAGCAATCCTGCAATGGTGGTAGCATCGGTATCGGCTAATCCCGCACGAAGCCTAATGGTATTAATGTCATTCTTTATAGCCGTCAGATCGGGACTGGTTAAATAGGCTTCCGCTTCGGCTCTAATCAAGTACATTTCAGCTAAACGCAAAACAATCACGTCTTTGTCTCCAAGGCTCAGGTCGTTGTACTTAACGGCATAAGGGTTGCTTCCACTGTAGGCTATAGAAGCATCCAATCGCTTGTCTCCGCTTTCATAAGCGGATATCAGTGAGGCGTCGGGTTTAACTTCATATCTTCCGTTCAATGTTTTAGGATAGTTGTATTCGGCAATCCTATTTCTACTGGTCTCATCAAATGCCACATTAAAAATAGCTTCGCTGTTACTTTCATCATCGGCAAAGATGTCGCTATAATCAACCAATTCGTATCCACCTTCCGTAATCACGCTATTTGCCTTTTCATATGCCTTTTCATAGTCTTTCTCATATAAATAAACCCGAGCCAAAAGTGCTGTTGCAGCATATTTTGAGGCACGCGTTTTCGTTGATGACGATGCCTCAAGATGTGTTTCGGCATAAGTAAGATCAGATATAATCTGGGCGTAAACTTCCGACACTTCGTCTCTTGGAGCATCCAAGCCATCTGTTCCCACTGTCGGCTCGGTTTTGATGGGAATAGCTCCGAAATAATTCATCAGGTTGAAATGGTTTAATGCCCTTAAGAAATAGAGTTCGCCCAATGCTGTCGTTTTTTCCTCATCCGTCATATCCGTCATGTCGGGGACTTTAACAATAACACTATTTGCGGCATTTATTGCAGAGTAGATACTTGTCCAAATACCGTCGATAGCTCCATTTTCGGGCAAGACAGAATTGTTGTCTACTTCGGCATAGTCGGCAGCTGTGGCATCTGTGGGATGCGACAGGTTGTCGGCCGCCAGATCAGAAAAAATCAAATATGTCCTGCCGTAGTAGCTTAAACTTTGCAACTCGGCATAACTTCCAAGAATACCTTTTTCGATCCCGGCTTTATCTTTAAAGGCTTGCTCACTGGTAATTTTGTCAAATGGCTCCACATCGAGCACATTGCATGCAGAAAAACCGATTAATCCGCAAAAAAAGATTATTAAAGAAACGTATTTATGCTTTGGTTTCATCTGTTTAGAATTTAATATTGATGCCGAAATTATAACTTCTTGATTGAGGATAAGTAAAGAAATCGGTTCCGATAATCGTGTTGTCGTCACCGGCATAATTCACCTCAGGGTCTAATCCCGTATATCTTGTGAATGTAAATAAGTTTTGAGCGGTGATATACAGACGTAAACTATTCACTCCTATTTTTTTCAGCAAATCTTTCTCAAAGGTATATCCAAAAGTGATATTTTTTATTCGCAAATATGAACCATCCTCAATGAAACGTGACGAGGAACGACGGTTATTGGCTACGGCATCGGCATCGGAAGTCGCACGCGGAATATCGGTAATATCTCCTACATTTTGCCAACGGCGTGTAACGGACTCCAGCTGATTGTCACCTCCGGTGAGTGACTCAAGGTACAGGCGCGATCCGTTAAATACATCGTTGCCATACGAAAACTGAAGGAAAACATTCAAGTCAAATCCCTTATAATTAAACACATTGGTGAATCCGCCAATAAAGTCGGGCTGTGGATCTCCTACAACCATGCGGTCTTCACTGTCCACTTCATCGTTCTTGTTTTTGTCGTAATAAACGCAGTCTCCGGTAGATGGATCAATCCCCAGCCATTTGTAATTATAAAAGACCCCAATAGGCTGACCCTCCATCACCCGGTTGCTTCCGCGACCAATATCGTCGATGGGCTGATGATTATAGAGTTCGAGTACCTTATTACGGTTTGCCGATAAGTTTAGGGTGGTAGTCCAATTGAATTTTCCTTCAATGTTTTTAGATGTCACACTGAGTTCTACTCCTTTATTCTCAACTCTACCAATGTTTTCGGTGATGGACGAAAAACCGGAAGAACCAGGTACCGGACGATTCAATAATAAATCTTTGGTTTGCTTATTATAATAGTCAAAAGTCAAATTGATGCGATCGCTAAAGAGTCCCAAATCAAAACCTAAATCAAGTTCTTTCGTACTTTCCCATTTCAAATCGGGGTTGGAAATATTTGAAGGATAATATGCCGATTCACCGTCGTATTTTGTAATACCATACAATTCCTTGTATAAAAATTGTCCGATGTCGTCGTTTCCAGTCAAGCCATAGCTAGCACGTATTTTCAGTTCACTGATTTGTTCTGGCAGGTGGAAGCTCTTTTCTTCGCCTACGCGCCAAGCCGCAGATAGTGACGGAAAATAGCCCCACTGATTGTTCGGCCCAAATTTGGAAGAAGCATCTGCTCTGCCCGAAAATGAAACGATGTATTTGTTGCCGTAATTGTAATTGATTCTACCGAAATAAGATAAAGTCCCGACATCGTATCCTGTGGCATATGCTTCGACAATAGTGGCTGCGGAAATAGCATATTGCAAATTTTCGTCGGGATAATCTTGTGCACGCATATAGGAAGACCGTGTCTGCCTTTTTTCAAAACTGTTTCCACCTAAAATATCGAATGTATTTTTTCCTATCGAAAAATTATACTTTAATGTATTGTTCGATACCAGATTGGAAACATTTGAATAGGTTTCAAAGCCCAGCCCGTTGTATTTTTGTCCTTGTACGGTATTATATTCAAATGCATGTTCTCTGAGATTGAGAAAATCAATACCCCATTTTGTGCTAAAAGTCAATCCGGGAATAATCGTGTAATTCAGGAACACATTGCCATTGGTACGAAATGAAAAATTCTGATTAGTAGCTTCATTGGCAATGGAAACGGGATTGGAATACGGCCCGTCCTGATTGTAAGTACCATCGGCATTGTAAACAGGGTAAATGGCGGGGGTGGAAATACCATTGGGGAGCACTCCATGAAGCGATTGGTCTCCTTCCACGCGGTTTGTTTTTGCATACGAAATGCCCAGACTGGCTCCTAAAGCGAACTTACTGCTCAATGTATGGTCAACGTTTAACCTTCCGCTATATCTGCTATAGTCGGTTCCGATCAGTGTTCCTTCCTGGTTGAAAATATTACCACTTAAAAAGAACTTTGTTTTATCGTTCCCTCCGGAAGTTGATAATTCTATGTTCGATGTGGGTGCATTTCTGAAAATGACATCTTGCCAATTGGTGTCAACAGTAATATTATTCATCTCATCTTGAGAGAAAACCGCTGTACCCGCCAAATCATTGCGGTATTGCATCCACTCAAGCGAATTTAGCATTTTTACCTTTCTCCACACCTGTTCAATTCCATACGATGCCGTAACGTTGACGGTGCTTGTTCCCGTTTTTCCTCGCTTGGTCGTGATAAGGATAACCCCATTTGCAGCACGCGTTCCATAAATCGACGAAGCGGCAGCATCTTTTAATATACTGATCGACTCAATGTCGTTTGGGTTCAGATCGGAAAGCGCATTCACTCCCTGTCCTTCGTAACCTATTTGGGCATAGTCTCCCGTAATGACTGGAATACCGTCAATAACATAAAGCGGCTGATTTGAACCCGTGATGGAAGTAAGTCCCCGAATTCTGACAGACATCCCTCCTCCCGGAGTTCCCGAATTTTGCATCACCTGCACACCGCTTGCTTGTCCCTGCAACACACCATCGAGTGTAGGCAACGGAATATTTTTGAGATTGTCACCATTCACCACTCCGACGGAACTCGTCAACAACGCTTTCTGCTCGGTGGCATAGCCTATTACTACCGTTTCTTTCAAGGTGGTTTCATCCGACCTGAGGCTCACATCTATCACCCTCTTGTCTCCGATGGTCACTTGTTGTTTGACATAACCAATGAATGAAAACTCTAAAACACTCGATTCTGAAGCCACTGTAATAAAGTAACTTCCGTCCGATTGAGTAAAAACACCATTACCTGTTCCCAGTTCCTTCACCGTTACCGACATCAAAGGCACACCATTCTCATCCATCACTTTTCCGGATACTTGGATGCTACTCGGTTGTGCGGGAGCTGTTAGGGTGGAACTGTGCACAATAAAACTGACCGATAAAAACAGCAAAAATAACGAAGTTTTGAGTAGGTTCTTTAACATTTTCAAATCGTCTTGTTTTGTTTATAATTAGTGCTGATCTCGCGGCCGTTAACAATGATTACGATTGTTATATCGACAGCGGAACCCCTGCTTGGGATTTTCTTATTGCCTGCAAATGTAATTTAATAAAATCATTATTCCAACAATAAGGTTTATATTTTGACTATTTATTTTTTTAAAAGCTATATTGAAAACATATTGACAGTATCCCGGATTGTTTTTTTATAAATATCGATGTCTTGCATCCACAATCAGGAAGTGCAACAATCATCAATATTCTTGTCGGGATTGGCAAAGGATTCGGCGAACAAATAGTCACCTCAGCTCGTTGTTCTAAACATGTCAATATGATACACGCAAAACAAGTTATGAGTTGCAGAATCTTCAATGTAGTATTTCTATGTTAAGTATATTGTTTAGCAGAGAGCCAATAGCTCCAGATTGATTTATTTCACTTATTTTTGTATTTCATTTTTAATCAAAATAAACGATGAGATATATTCCAATATTTGCTGTACTATCGGCAATAATACTCTTAAGCACGTGCTCTTCGGGCAAAAAACAAGAAAACAAAGAAATCCCTGCAATAACAATAGGCGTGATGCCGTCGATGGACTACCTGCCTCTGGCTATAGCCCAACGCGAAGGTTATTTTGAAAAGCACGGCGTAAAGGTAACAATCGAGAAATTCCTTTCGGCGAATCAACGCGATGTTGCTTTCCAGAGCGGTTCGGTAGACGGAGGTGTTACCGACTATACAAGTGCTGCTCTATTGAAAGCTGGAGGTTTTGACATGAAACTTACTTCGAAATGTCAGGCTCCTTTCTACATTGTAGCCAGTGCTCAGTCGGGGATAAACAACTTGTCGGAGCTAAAAGGCAAAAAAGTTGCCGTATCGCAAAATACAGTTATCGATTTCTGCGTGGATATGGCATTGGCTAGCGTGGGACTTACTCCAAGCGATGTGGAAAAAACAGAGATAAACAAAATACCGGAACGTTTCGAAATGTTGCGAAACAATAAAATAGATGCCACCGGGCTACCGAACCCTTTTGCACTGATTGCTGCAAGTGAAGGCAGCAAATTACTGGTATCGATGGATAGCCTGAAATATACTGTAACGGGGCTTGTTTTTTCACAAAGCGTAATCGAAACAAAAAGCGATGCCATCAAGAAGATGTATGCCGCATACAACGACGGAGTCGCTTATCTGAATACGCATACGGTTGCCGACATCAAGGATATACTGGTAAAAGAGCTGAAGTTTCCTGAGCCTGTTGCCGAAAAGGTAACCCTTCCGAAATACAACAACGCTCAACCTGTGTTGGCTAACGACAAAGATATACAGGCTGTCATCACATGGTTAAGCGGCAAAAAGTTGCTTAACGATTCTTTCAAAGCGGAAGATCTGATAAACGACCAGCTCACTCAATAAGAAGAAGAATGCTTTCGATAGGACACCTGAGTGTAAAATACGGCGACACCGAAGCCCTGAACGACTTTTCGCTTTCGATAAGAACAGGCGAAATATACTCGTTGATAGGGCCTTCGGGCTGTGGCAAGTCTACCCTGTTGAAAGTATTATGCGGTATTATCAAGGACTACGACGGAGAAATTTCACTCAACGATAAAACATTCAGCCCGAAAGGCACTTCGATAGGTTATGTACCTCAAAGCTACGGGTTGTTGGAGTGGAAAACCGTCAAGGAGAATATATACCTGCCATTCAAACTCAGTCCGGACAAATCATTTAAAGAGCCGGAAGTAAACGAGATCATTCATTCGTTGGAAATAGAAGACCTGATGGACAGATATCCCTCTCAGTTGAGCGGAGGTCAGAAACAACGGGTTGCATTAGCTCGCGCCTTTGTTTCTCAGCCGGATATACTACTGATGGACGAGCCATTCTCTTCTCTCGACACATTCACATCGGAAGTATCTCAACGGCTGTTTCTTCGCCTTTGGGAAAAACATAAGGTGACAACGCTGTTCATCACGCACAATATACACGAAGCTGTTTCTATCGGGAAACATATCGTTATTATGAGTAAATCTCCGGGAAAGATTATCCATGAGGTAGAGAACCCATTGTTCAATATTTCTGAACAACAAGAGGAAAAACTGAGATTCGTCGCATCCATTATTCAAAAAACGGGATACTGATGACACAGAAGAGAAAACGCATATTCAATTATCTGAGCTATATAACAGGGGGCTTCATCCTGTTCAATCTCGTATGGTACATTCTTGCCGAGTGGCTGCAATTGAAGGCTCTTCCCTCTCCTGCCGATGTCTATTCGGCTTATCAGAAAGCATTTGAAAACGGAATTCTGGATCACTCTCTGGCCAGCCTGCAACGCATCGTCATCAGTATCGGTATCTCGCTGGCTATCGCCCTGATTCTGGGGTTATGGATGGGGTATAACAAAAAGGCGAACAAGTTGTTGGGACCGACGATCTATTTTTCTTACCCAATCCCTAAGCTGGCACTTTTACCTATCGTAATGACTTTGTTCGATTTGGGCGAAACATCCAAGATCATTATCGTGGTGCTGATTATTGTTTTTCAGCTAATCATTACCATTCGCGATGCAGTACGGAATATTTCAAAAGAAAATTATTATGTCCTCACTTCATTCGGGGCTACCAGCCTGCAGAAGATGAGGCATATCACTCTGCCTGCCATTTTACCTGAAACATTTTCGTCGCTGCGTGTAGCAGTGGGAATAGCCACTTCGGCATTATTCTTTATCGAAACATTCGGAACTGATAAGGGGCTTGGATTTTACATTACCGATTCGCAAATGCGCGTCGATTATGTGCAGATGTACTTCGGCATTATAGTGCTTTCGCTTATCGGATTCGTTTTATTCCTTATTGTAGATCTGTTGGATAAAGTGCTGTGTAAGTGGAAAAATATTTAATTCTTAGGCCATAGACTTTCTATCGCAGCCTTAGCATTTGCGGCGAAAGTCTGCATTTTCAGAAATGCCTCCGAGCCTAATTTTTCTTTTCCCTTTTCATTATTGAAATCAGCGACAGGCAACAACTCGTAAAAAGTAGCAGTATCCTTGTCTTTCATCAACTTATTTACCCATACAAGAGAGTAATCGCAACTGTCTATATTTACTTTACCATCTTCATCCTTACTCACATCTATTTTCACCAGCATCCCTCCTGTGGTATTGACAGGCTTCATCGCCGAAATCAGGTTGCCCATCGAGTAAACGATTACATTCTCTATCTTATCTTCCTTTTTCTGAATATCGATCGGTTGCACCACATGCGGATGTCCGCCTATAACCAATCGCACACCATTTCGGATAAGGAAATCGGCAAGGTCTTTCTGTTCTTTGTTGTGCCTTAGTACATACTCTACACCCCAGTGAAGATTGGCAATGATAATATCAGCTCTCATTTGCTTAGCTGCCGCAATATCTTTCAGCATCTGTTTGCGGTCTATGTAATTCACAATATTCGGAGGAGTCAACTCATGCCCCCCATTTGTGCCATAAGTATAATTCAGCATGGCTATGCGAATACCATTCCTTATCATCATCAACGGATAATGAAGCTCTCTCTTGTCCTTGTTTACAAATACACCGGTATGCTTCACCTTCATCGAATCGAGCATCATAAGCGTGCGCTCGAACCCATTTTTACCTTTATCGAGAATATGATTATTAGCCGTGAGGAAAACGTCGAATCCCGCGTCTTTCAATGCAAAGGCATATTCGTCGGGAGAACCAAAATTGGGATAACCGCTAAATTGTTTTCCGGGAAGAGTAACCTCCAGATTTACAACCGCAACATCTGCACTTTTTATTTCATCCTCCACATATTTGAAATAGGTGGAATAATCATATCCATCCTTGGTTTTAGCTACATCCAGCTGGGCTTTATGCTGCATAGCATCTCCGGCAAAAAGAAAACTAACCTTCTGCTCCTGCGCGTAAATAAAATTTGAGACTGTAAAAAGAATGAGTGTAAGAATATATTTCATAGTATATCGATTATCATCTCTCTAAGTGTGTCTTTGTCGCCCCTGCAATTGCAATCCTCATTCTCTTCTATTTACACATCTGCTCCTGCCTTATCGGTTGCAGATGTTCATTCAGCATTGACTGCATACGCTTGGCAAGACCCGGCGCATCTATTTCGTGTAGTCTATGCAACTCCTTCAACGAACCGTGCGTTACAAATTCATCAGGCAGACCAACGCATTCCACATGAATGTTACTATAGCCGTTTTCAGCAAGAAATTCTAAAACAGCACTACCGAAACCACCTTTAACCACTCCGTTTTCGATGGTCATCACATGCGTGAAATTTTCGGCAACTTCCTTCAACAGATTTACATCTAACGGTTTGAGGAATATCATATCGTAATGAGCGATTGAGTAACCCTGAGCCTCTATAAGCTCGATCGCTTCTTTTGCAGCATTGCCTATCGGCCCTAAAGTAAGAACTGCCAAATCTTTTCCGTTTTTCAACTTACGACCTTTGCCAATTTCCAGTGTCTGCATATCGCACTCCCATTCGCACAATTCACCTTGTCCTCTCGGATATCTTATCACAAAGGGGCCGTCGTTACCATAAACAGCAGTATACATCAGATGACGCAGGTAGTGTTCGTTGTAAGGGGATGCTATCGTAAGGTTCGGGATGCAACGCAGATAAGCCAGGTCGAAAGCCCCATGATGGGTAGGCCCGTCTTCTCCGACCAATCCGGCACGATCGAGACATATTACCATATGCAATTTTTGAAGTGCCACATCATGGATTATCTGATCGTATGCGCGCTGCATAAACGATGAATAAATGTTGCAAAAGGGGATAAGCCCTTCCTTTGCCAATCCGGCAGAATAAGTAACGGCATGCGCTTCGGCGATACCGACATCGAAAGCCCTGTCGGGAAATTCTTTCATCAGATACGTCATCGAACAACCCGTAGGCATCGCAGGAGTGATCCCGACGATACGTTCATCCTTTCCAGCCAGTTCGACCAACGTATGCCCAAAGACGTCCTGATAAAGCTGAGGCTGATCTTTCGATTTAACGACAATGCGCTCACCTGTGGTTTTATCAAACTTACCGGGAGCATGCCATACTGTAGCCGATACCTCGGCCGGTTTAAAGCCTTTCCCTTTCACAGTGTGTATGTGCAGCATCTTAGGCCCTTTCAGGTCTTTTATATTTTGTAGAATACGAATCAGTCCGCGCAGATTATGTCCATCCACAGGCCCGAAATAACGGATATTGAATCCTTCGAATAAGTTTTGTTGTTTAGTCAATAAAGACTTCAAGCTATTATTGAAACGGAGAATAAAATTCTTCCCTTTTTCGCTAATCAGATTGCCCTTTCTGAATTTTTCATAAACATCGCTCCTCACACGGTTGTAAGTATTGGAAGTCGTCATCTTGACCAAGTAATCTCGCATTCCCCCTACATTATCATCAATGGCCATATCGTTGTCATTGAGTATAATCAAAAGGTCGTTAGGCTGCGAATTTGCATTATTCAAGGCTTCATATGCCAGTCCGCCCGTCATAGAACCATCTCCGATAACAGCCACCACACGACGGTCCTCTTTCTTAAGGGTAGATGCCACAGCCATACCCAATGCAGCAGAGATAGAATTAGACGCGTGTCCCGCTACAAAAGAGTCATATTCGCTTTCTTCGGGATTAGGAAAGCCCGAAAGGCCGCCAAACTGCCTGTTGGTGTGAAAACGATCTTTTCGCCCTGTAAGTATTTTGTGGCTATATGCCTGATGACCTACATCCCAGACAATACGATCGTATGGAGTATTATAAACATAATGCAGTGCTACGGTAAGCTCAACTGTACCTAAACTCGAGCCGAAATGTCCCGGATTATTGCTTAATTGATCGATAATAAACCTCCTTAGATCAGCACAAAGCGTCTCTAGTTCTTCTAAATTCAAATCCTTTAAATCTGACGGGAAGTTTACTTTATCTAATATTGATAATATATCGTTGTTGTGTTGTTCGCTCATAACTTTATACATAAAGAAGCCTTCTTATCGGCGGAATAAACAAACAAATATATAAAACAAATGCTACTTAATATATCATATTATCTTAAAAATATCAGTTTAACATAGAACTATCCTCCTTTAAAAGCCACAACCAAGCACCCTGTCGCCTGCACAGAGCCGATATTTCTTTTTAATTGCAAGGAGAGTTTTAAACTTTTCCTCTGATAAATTGTCTATATTTGCATAGACTAAATTAACAAATATGAAATCAAGATTATTCGCTTTCACCCTATTTATAACCCTAGCGTCATTTTCATCGGCACAAAACGCGCGGACCATATTGGACAAGGCTTCCGATGCATATAATAAAGCAGGAAGCATCATCCTCAGTTTTACGCTCGACACCAAAGATAATAAAGCAAAGAACACATATAGTTACGATGGAAAAGCTTACATGAAAGGCAACAAATTTAAAATAGAGATACCGGATGCTATCACATGGTTCGACGGCACTACCCAGTGGGTTTATGTAAAAGACACCGAAGAAGTGAACATCAGTAACCCATCGGGAGAAGAGTTGCAAGGCGTTAGTCCTTCTGCCCTGTTCAGCATCTACAAGAAAGGTTATAACCTGTCGTATAAAGGAGAAAAAAGATCGGGAGGCAAGGTGCTGCAACGAGTGGAGCTTACTCCCCAAAAAAAAGGAGCAGATATAACAAAGATACTGGTAGAAATAGACAAAGCGACAAGCATATTTTCTACAATAACCCTGACAGACAAATCCGGTATTCAGAATACGCTTTCTATCAAGAATTACCAAACAGGAAGCAGTATTCCGGAAGCAATGTTCACGTTCAACAAGAAAGACTATCCGAAAGCAGAAATTGTGGATTTGAGATAGAATAGATTCTGTTTATTATTCCATAAAAAATAGTAAACGGATAAATTTCAGATATATAATTTTTATCTATATCTTTGTTTTAAATATAAACAAAACATATAAATCATACAACATGAATGAAAAAGTACGTTGCCTGATTATCGGCTCAGGACCAGCAGGATATACTGCTGCAATTTATGCTTCGAGAGCAAACCTATCACCTGTATTATATGAAGGCATACAGCCCGGAGGACAATTGACGACTACCACAGAGGTAGAGAACTTCCCCGGATACCCTGAAGGGATCACAGGTACAGAATTGATGGAGGATCTGAAAAAGCAAGCAGTGCGCTTTGGGGCTGATGTACGTTATGGAATCGCCACAGCGGTAGACTTCACCTCATATCCAAGAAAAGTGACAATAGACGGCGAGAAAGTCATCGAAAGCGACACCGTAATCATAGCCACCGGTGCCAGTGCCAAATATTTAGGACTAGCCGACGAGGCCAAATATGCAGGGCAGGGTGTGTCAGCCTGTGCTACCTGCGACGGATTCTTCTACCGTAAAAAAACTGTCGCTGTTGTGGGAGGCGGTGACACAGCCTGCGAAGAAGCTATCTACCTTGCAGGACTAGCCTCGAAAGTATATCTGATCGTTCGCAAGCCATACCTTCGTGCATCAAAGGTTATGCAGGATAGAGCTATGCAAAATCCTAAAATCGAGATATTATTCGAATCCAATGCTGTCGGGCTGTTTGGCGAAAACGGAGTAGAGGGTGCCCATATCGTAAGACATGCGGGAGAACCCAATGAAGAGAAGTTTGACATTGCCATAGACGGATTCTTCCTTGCTATCGGACATAAACCGAATACCGATATCTTTAAAGATCAACTAAACCTTGACTCTGTGGGTTATATAATCACTACGCCGGGAACTCCTAAGACATGTGTTGAAGGGGTATTCGCCGCCGGAGATGTAGCCGACCCTCACTACAGACAAGCGATCACAGCAGCGGGAAGCGGATGTCAGGCAGCCATCGAAGCTGAAAGATATCTTAGCGAAAAAGGACTCTAATTGCCCTCTTTATAGAATCAAATAAAAAAGGATTGGTCTTGTACCAATCCTTTTCGCATTTTATATTATTCCTATTATTGTTCTATATCCAACAACTCTATTTCGAATATCAGAGTTGAGTAAGGCTTAATAGGGCCTGTATCACGGCTTCCGTATGCCAAATCGGATGGCACATAAATCATCCACTTCGATCCGACAGGCATAAGCAACAAAGCTTCTGTCCAGCCTTTTATCACTTGTGTAACACCAAAAACAGCGGGTTCGTCACGTTCGACACTACTATCGAATTGCTCTCCATCAATCAGAGTTCCCACATAGTGAACTTTAACACGATCCTTTTCAGTTGGCACAGCACCAGTTCCTTCTTTAATTATTTTATACTGCAATCCACTCGGAAGGGTAACGACTCCGTCTTTCGTTTTATTTTCAGCAAGAAAAGCTTCCCCTGCCGCAATTTGCTCGGCGTACTCCTCTTTCAATCCTTCACTCTTTTTCATTTCGGCAGCCTCGCGCGCTTTCTCCGAAGCAGCTTGGACGATTTCTTCAGAATCATCGACCAACAGTTTTTCATTTCTCAGACTACTGGCAAAAGCAGCAGTAAAAGCCTGCTTATTAAATTCGCCATTCCCGCTGAACACTTCTTTTGTTATATCCTCAGACATGGAAGCAAACTGACTACCTATAGCCACTCCCATATTGAACGCATTCTTGTCTTTACTTTGATTCATTGCCTGATTGAATCCGGTAATGAATTCATCGGTATTCTTAAGATTCGACTTGTTCAGGGAATCGAGTTTAAATGCCAATTCTTTACTTAGCTTATCTTTTTTCGACAAATCACTTTCCCCTTCTATCTTAGCTTTGTACTCGGAACTCACAGCCGCAGTATCCGCAACTACTCCCATCTGTGTCATGTATGACTGTATTCCGCTTTTCACCATCATTACGCCAAAAGCATAGGACACTGTATCGGCTTGTGTTTTCAGTTTCAGTGGTTCGGGTGTTACTTTTTTCGGTTGTGTCTTTTTTTGTGCCGACAAAGCCAACGGGCTTAACAACGCACAAAAAGTAAAGGCTAAGAATAAATATTTCTTCATATTGTTTTTGTTTATGATTGTTTACGTTTTAATGTTTCCAAGTACTGAATTACATTGCCATACAAAAATAATATTTTTTTACAGCCTCTTAACAGAATCAGCAATTAAAATAGACCTTTGTATAAATAAGGGCAAAAAAATGCCCTGACTAAATTTGTCAGGGCATTGATATATTTATATGTTGTTATTTACGAAAACTTAGGTTTGCGTCCTTTACGGTGTCCTTTATCTTTGTCCGACGACGGCTTCGAAGATTTCGACCTTGAGTCTGAATTTCTTCTTTGCTGACCTCTATCCGATCGAGAAGCGCCAAAATTACCTCGTCCACCTCTGTCGCCTCCGCGGTCGTTTCCTCTGTCTGACCCTCTGTCTGACCCTCTGTCCGAGCTTCCTCCTTGTGCTACTTCCACAGATATGCGACGGCCGTTCTGCTCCTGACGACTCATCGATTTGATAACCTTTTGAGCATCTTTTTCAGGAACTTCGAAGAATGAGAAATTTTGCAAAATATCGATACGTCCGATATTCACTTTTTCAGGAACGAAATCATTTACCAAGCCCATCAGTGTAGCCGGATTTACATTATCTGTACGTCCGATATTGATAAACAAACGGGAATAGCCTTTCTCTGCCCCGCGACTGTTTGGACGTTGATCTCTATCCTTACGGCGAGAGAATGACGAATTATCGTCGTGACTGCGAGACGAAGAACGTTCTGTCGGAGATTCTATCTCTTCGGCATCACGATAATACTCGATCAAACGGTTAAACTCAAGAGCAACAACACGTTTGATTATATCGTCTTTCTCTAGCCAGTCGAGCGTGCGGAATACAGACGGCAGGATTTCTGAGATTTCCTCTTCGTTCACCTTTACCTTCTCAATGCGGTCTACAAGACTGAACAATTGTTTTTCACAAATTGCTTCTCCTGTTGGAATAGCACCTTGTTCGAATTTCTTGTTTATTATTTTTTCGATTTCTCTGATTTTGCCTTTTTCTTTCACATGAACAATCGAAATAGATGTTCCTGTTTTTCCGGCACGGCCGGTACGTCCGCTACGATGCGTATACGATTCTATATCGTCAGGCAAACCATAGTTGATAACATGCGTAAGGCTGTCTACATCAAGTCCACGAGCTGCCACATCGGTAGCTACCAAAAGTTGCAAGTTGCGGATACGGAATTTTTGCATCACGTAGTCACGTTGTGCCTGCGAAAGGTCGCCGTGCAACGAATCTGCATTATATCCATCATGTATCAGCTTATCGGCAATCTCTTGCGTTTCGCGGCGTGTACGGCAAAATATGATCCCGTATATACTAGGATAATAGTCTGCAATGCGTTTAAGAGCAAGATATTTATCCTTAGCATGAACCATGTAATATACATGTTTCACATTGCTCGAACCCTCATTCTTACGACCAATCGTAATCTCTTTCGGGCTGTCCATGTACTTCTTGGTTATCTTTGATATTTCCTTCGGCATTGTCGCCGAGAAAAGAAGCATCTGACGGCTGCTTGGCACTTTAGACAGTATTTCATCGATACTTTCCGTAAAGCCCATATTCAGCATCTCGTCCGCTTCGTCGAGGATGACATGTTTTACATCTTTAAGATCAACTGTCTTACGGTTAATCAGGTCAATTAAACGACCCGGAGTGGCAACAATAATCTGAACCCCTCTTTTCAGAGCTTTTATCTGGCTCTCGATGCTTGAACCACCATAAACCGGCAGCACTCTTAAATTATCTATATACTTGGAATAGTCTGCTAAGTCACTTGCAATTTGCAAACATAGCTCACGAGTAGGACATAGAATCAGCGCCTGAGGCACATTTTCTCTCACATTGACTTTTTGCAATACAGGCAAGCCGAAAGCGGCTGTTTTTCCTGTTCCTGTCTGCGCTAAAGCAATAACGTCTGTGGTTTCGCCAAGTAGGTATGGAATCACTTCCTCCTGAACCGGCATGGGATTCTCGTATCCCATTTCTTCGATTGCCTTGCGAATATTCGCTGCAACCCCTAATTCTTCAAATGTCTTCATTAAAAATTTTATGTGATAAATAAGTCTTTCATTTGACTCACTCTCACCCCAAAACGAAACGATAAGAAGAAACAAGAGAGCCAGTCAATAAAGCGGCGCAAAGGTAGTGATTAATTTCTAAGTAATTGCACAATCACTTGTTTTTTATATCTTTCAGCCAACAAACTCAATATATAAGCCTTATTTAGAATCAAGTGTATGAGCCGAATACAGAAGAAAGCTGATACTCTCTTTACAACAATGTATTTTTTATATTTTTTATATCTTAAAAACATTGTTTTTCCATATCTATTGCTTTCTTTTGTTTTTAAGACATATTCATATAAACAAAACAAAGATAAAGTTATGAAAACCACAGGTCTTATACTTTCAGCTTTTTTATTCTCTATACAACTACTAGCTCAATCTGAAATGCAAACAAAATCTATATCAGTATTCAAAAACGGAAAGTCTTTTGTCATTAAGGAAGGTTCTGTAAAAACAACCGATAACACTTACATCTTAGACAAAATGCCGAATGCCCTGTTCGGCACATTATGGTTTTCAGCCGGTCAATCGGGGATCAAACAGGTGGTAAGCAAGATGGAAAAGACAAATGAACCCATCGAGCGCAAAGCGATAAGTTTTAGAGATCTTCTGTATGCCAATAAAGGGAAGCAGTTGAGTATTGTCACAACGGATAACAAAACATATACCGGTACCATCGACGACTTTGATCTATCCGAAGAGGTTAGCGACCTTATGGCTCTGAAACAAGAAGAATTAGCCGAAATTTACGACACAAGGTCAAGCCATCTATCATTGCCATTGCCAAAGGATCCGCAGATTGTACTTATCAAGATAGACAAAAAGTGGATTTCTTTAAATCCGTTAGATATTAAAACGATTGAGTTTTTGGAAAAACCGGAAAATACCCTCAAACTAAATGTAAAGACCAAGAAACCTGTTATTAAAGTTACCTTTGAGAAAGGAGGTAATCAGCAGTTAAGAATGATGTATTTACAAAACGGTATTTCTTGGACTCCTACTTACCTTCTGGAAATCAGCTCGGACAATGCAGCAACGTTAAAACTACAAGCCGAAGTTTCAAATTCCGCCGAAGACATAGTAGATATGGATATGAACTTTGTAGTCGGTGTTCCAAACTTTCGGTTTGCAGATAATCCGGCCATTCTAACTTCAATTATAAACAAGATAACACAAGACTCCAGAGGATACCTTAACACTTTCAACAACTCTATCGTGTCGCAGTTGCAGGGGTTCTATTCAGGCACTGACAATGATGAGACAAACAGCAACCCGGAAGTAACAGAAGCCGAAGTCTCCGAAGATTATTATTTTTACAATGTGAAGCACGTCAGCCTGGAAGCGTATGCCAGAGCCATATATCCGTTGTACAGCAAACCTATAAAGATAAAACACCTATACGAATGTAATCTGAATAAAACAGGTAATTCTTCTAATGAAAACAGAGGTTCCAGCAACTATTCTTTCGACTCAAAAATGTGTGAAGTATTTCACTCCATAGAAATAGAAAACAGCACCTCTGACCCTCTAACCACAGGTTCGGTAATGATCATAGACAAGTCCAACAAACCTTTGGCACAGGATCTGATAAAATATACCGCTGCCGGTCAAAGCAGCTTTATTAAGCTTACCCAAGCTCCTGATATTAAAGTTGAGGAAACTGAAACTGTGGTAAGCAATAAAGAAGATGTTAAAAAACTGGATGGTTATACTTACGATCTGGCTACTATCCAAAATGAAATAGTGATTGTAAATAGCAAGAAACAGAGTATAGATATGGCTATCAGTAAAGCAGTCGGAGGCACATTAAAGGATGTATCTATAAAATACACCAACAAGAAGACTGTAGATAAAAGAAATCTTAACCCTACAAATAACTTGGAAATAAGACCTACTTTGAAAGCGGGAGAAACAATAAAGATCACTTACACTTACGAAGCTTATATCCAAAATTGATCCGTCGCTTATTTTACCGAAAGAGGAACTATTGGAATGAACTCAGTCTTTGCTCGAGACTATATTCATCTTGAACAAGTACATCACGAGGCTTACTTCCCTGAGTTGGCCCAACAATTCCGGCGGCCTCCAACTGATCCATCAAACGCCCCGCACGGTTATATCCGATAGAGAATTTGCGCTGGATAAGAGATGTAGATCCCTGTTGATGCACAACGATCAAACGTGCAGCTTCGTCAAACAAAGGGTCGCGATCGTTAAGGTCGATATTCCCTATTTTATCTTCGCTAGCTTCACCCACATATTCAGGCAATTCGAATGCATGCGAATACCCTTGCTGTTCGCCAATATATCTTGATATTTCTTCCACCTCCGGCGTATCAACAAAGGCACACTGTATGCGCACCAAGTCACTCCCTTGTGAAAACAACATATCTCCACGCCCGATTAGCTGATTAGCTCCGGACATATCGAGGATTGTGCGCGAATCTATTTGCGATGTCACACGGAACGCCATACGCGCAGGGAAGTTCGCCTTAATCGTACCTGTAATAATATTCGTGGTCGGACGCTGTGTCGCAATCACCATGTGCATACCTACGGCACGGGCTTTCTGTGCAATACGGGCAATCGGCATTTCTATTTCTTTTCCGGCAGTCATTATCAGGTCACCAAACTCATCTATAATAATCACCAGATAAGGAAGGAAACGATGTCCCTTCAATGGATTCAGACGACGCTTGCGAAATTTTTCGTTATATTCTTTTATGTTACGCACCCCGGCATTCATCAGCAACTCGTAACGATCGTCCATCTCTTTGGTCAACGAGTTCAATGTCTGGGTCACTTTGGTCACATCCGTAATAATTGCTTTTTCGGCATCAGGCAGTTTTGCCAGATAATGCTTTTCGATGCGGGAATAGATGTTAAACTCAACCATTTTCGGGTCGACAAGTATCATCTTCATTTCCGCCGGATGTTTCTTATAAAGAAGGGATGTAATGATTGCATTTAAGCCTACGGATTTCCCCTGTCCTGTAGCTCCTGCTACAAGCAAGTGAGGCATCTTGCAGAGGTCGAACATGAATATCTCATTCGTGATGGTTTTACCTAAAGCCACAGGCAGGTCGAACGTACACTCCTGAAATTTACGGGAAGCTATTACCGATTGCATAGATACAATCTGAGCATCTTTGTTAGGCACTTCAATACCAATAGTTCCCTTGCCCGGCATCGGTGCAATAATACGAATACCCAGAGCAGATAAGCTAAGGGCAATATCATCTTCCAAATTTCTGATTTTAGAAATACGCACCCCTGCTTTCGGCACTATCTCGTACAAGGTGATGGTAGGCCCTACAGTTGCCTTGATAGACGTAATCTCAATACCGTAATTCTGCAAGGTGTTAATAATCTTGCTTTTATTGGCGTTCTGCTCTTCCATATCCACCCCTTTGCCGGTAGTATCATATACCCTTAGCAAGTCTGTAGATGGAAAATGGAAGTTAGATAAATCTTTTGTAGGATCGTATTCCTCCATTTCTTCGCCCTCAGGCAACATATCCTGAATCTGAGCCTCATTTTCCGGCTCAATCTCCGTCGGCATCTTTCTCACAGGAGGTACAAATTCTTCATCTTTCGGAACTACGATCTCGAAACCTTCATCTACCTTTACCGATTTAGTTTTCGGAGGTTTAGAAACTTCTGTAACGGGAGGCAGAAAATCGGATTCCTTGTCATCTATCTCCGGCTCTTCGTTCTTTTTCTTTTTAAGAAAAGCAAACCAGTTTTTCTTTTCTTTTTCGGGTTCTTCTTCTACTATTTCGTCTTCATATTCAGATTCCAGCGAAGCTCCTGAATTGATTTTCAACGGATTCTTAAACAATCCCCTGAAGAACTCCATCGACATCTTTTTCGTGATAATCAGAAATATGATTAACAGAAGTAATATAACCATAATCGTCCCCGGCATACCCAATGCAGCCTCTAAAAGACGTTCTATGTATTGACCATGAGCACCTCCCCATATAATATGACTATCCGGAAACAATCGGGAGAGGACAAATGCACTTGTAATAGACCCCCAGATCATAGCAAACGTAAATAGAAGGAACGACCGTATTGCCGAAATGTTCAGCACACGCATAAGCTTCAGCCCCACAAAGACGAAGTAAACAGGTATAAGAAGAGAAAATATGCCGAACCATTGATTTACAAGCCTCTCTGCTGCAAAAGCTCCGGCAACACCTGTCCAATTGCGAATCTGTTGTTTATGGGATATGAGGTCTAAAAAGAATTTATTCTCAACCTTGCTTTGATCGGCTGCTCCTGTAACAAAGAATGAAATTATTGCCAGCAGAACATACGCCCCTATAAAAGCAAGGCACACACCGATAAGAAACTTGGCACGCTCTTTTTTTATTGTTTCCCAAAACAGGGACAGTTTACTCTGACTTTTCTTTTTCTGAACTGTTTTCTTTGCCATATGATGAAGTGAAGCTAGCTTCGCGTTGTTTTAACTGGTAAATAATTTTTCAAACACAAAGATAGCTTTTTTGATATAATTTTTATCTTTTGAAAAAAAATGAAGACAAAAAGAATAAAAATATAAAAAGAGATTAAACCTTTCATATTGTTTACAGTCTAAGTGTTAATTTAAGAAGTAAATTCATTTTAGTAAAAGGAAATAATGAAAAGGAATATTCCCCTACTCCTATTTTTGTGCATCCTATTCCAGCTAAATGCACAATCTCAATCGGTAAATATAACGGGAGTTGTATTTGACGATGTCAAAAAAGAAAGCATTGAATTAGCCAGTATCCGCATACTGAATGCAAAAGACAGCACGTACATCACGGGTGGTGTAACAGACTCGATCGGAAAATTCAGCATTGGAGTAAAACAAGGTAATTATATCGCTCACATATCATTTCTTGGCTATGTAGACCAGTATTTTAATATAAATACGAGAAATAAATCATCGCTCGGCAGTATCTATCTGAAAGAAGATGGCATCACGCTTCGCGAGGCGGTTGTCACGGCACAGGCTATAGAAGTAAAAGTAATGGGCGACACCGTGGAATATAACGCCGATTCGTATAAAGTTCAGGAGAGTGCTGTAGTAGAAGATCTGGTGAAGAAACTACCCGGTGCAGAAGTTGACTCGGAAGGGAAAATAACGGTAAACGGAAAAGAGGTAAAGAAAATACTGGTGGATGGCAAAGAGTTTTTCAGCAGCGACCCCAAAGTGGCTTCAAAGAACCTTCCGGCACAGATGGTAGACAAACTGCAAGTACTTGACAAGAAATCGGATATGGCTACAATGACCGGATTCGACGACGGAGAGGAAGAAACAGTGATAAATCTAACCATAAAAAAAGGTATGAAAGAAGGTCTTTATGGTAGCGGGACAGCCGGAGCCGGAAGCGAAGACAGGTACGGGTTGAGCGGAATAGTGAACTATATGCGTAACGAAAGCCAGTTCACCTTTCTGGGAGGAGTCAACAATACCAACAATGAAGGATTTACCGATAATGTCGGAAATTCTTTCAGAGGCATGAGGGGCGGAGGAATGAACTTCGGTGGAAGATACGGATTATCCAAATCGGCCAGCGGAGGTTTCAATTTTGCGTTAAACCCTTCAGCCAAACTAAAATGGGGAGGAAATATCCGATACGGAAACACAAACAATGATGTGCAACAAAGCGTCTTCACCCAGACTTACATAACAGATACCTTAACAAACTTAAGAAAAGACCAATACGAAGACAGACGGAATGCGGGCATCAATGAAAGTAACAACTTTAGTGGAGATTTCCGATTTGAGTGGTCACCCGATGCGGCTACAAAAATCATATTCAATCCGAATTTTCAGTATGGCAAAAATACAAATATTCAAAAAAGCGATTATTTCACCTCATTGCTCAATCCGGCAGACACCGTAAACTGGGGGAACTCGGAAACATACTCCGACGGTACCAGCAAGAATATGTCAGGACGATTGGATGTAAGCCGCGAACTAGGAAAGAAAGGCCGGGTTCTCAGCTTCAGCTTATCGGGAGGATACAATGATCTGGATAGTGACGGAGCTAACTGGTCACAAACCACGTATAAGGTCACCAGCGGCGATTCGATAGGATTAACAGACCAGATCTATAATCTGAAAAATAATGAATACAATTGGCGGGCATATGCATCATACGTAGAACCTATAGGCAACAATAATTTTCTCCAACTATCCTATTCATTCAAGAAAAGTCATACAGAATCAGACAGGGACACGTACAAATATAACGGCACTGATTACAGCGAAATAGATCCATCTGCAACAAAAAAATTAGAAAATGACTTTACCAATCAGGAAGTAAGAGCTAACTTCAGGTCTGTGAGGGAAAAGTATGATTACACTATTGGTCTGGCACTGCAACCGTCAAAAATGGAAAGTGTAACAAGCACTCCTAACGAAACCAAGCCTACATCGAACAATGTGTTCAACTATGCCCCGATTGCGCAGTTCAATTACAAATGGAGTCGTCAAAGGAATATAAGAATCAACTACGACGGATCAACAAACCAGCCATCGGCAACTCAATTATCGGATATAAGAGACGAGTCTGACCCGTTGAACATAATAACAGGTAATCCTAACCTGAAGCCTTCATTCAGCAACAGATTACGGATCCGTTACCAAAATTTCAATCCGGAACAGGGCAGCATGATGGGGCTTTTCAGTAACATCAACTATACGCTCAACGATATTGTATCGAAAACAATCATTAAGGACAATGGTGCCAAAGAAAACACATACGACAATATCAATGGAAACTGGAATGCATTTTTGAGGATGATGGTTAATAAACCGTTATCAAACAGAAAATTCTCGATAAACTCGGGTACCGGAGGAAGCTACCAACATAGTAACGGCTATACGAACGGCGCTAAAAACGCCGCCTCTACATTCAATATTTTCGAAAATTTAGGACTCCGCTACCGTTCCGATTTTGGAGCCTATGGCAATGCAAAAACGGCGAATAACATAGACCTGTCGTTAAGGGGAAATATTGGGTACAACAATACCACCAATAGTTTGGAATCGCTTAAAGATTTAAATCTGAATACTTTTGATTATGGCGGCAGTTTTGAAACGACACTTCAGTTATACTTTGGATTGACATTCAGTACCGATCTCAGGTATACGACAAACTCAGGTTATTCCAACGGATACAAGATAAATGAATGGTTGTGGAATGCATCTATATCTCAACAGCTATTCAAAGCCAAAAATGGCACGCTCAAGTTTAGTATTAACGATATACTGAAACAAAGAGAAAAAATAGTTTCACAGCCTTCTGTTTCATCTCGATCTTATTCGCAGTCTACTTACAATACACTGCCCAGCTACTTTATGGTTAGCTTTTCGTACCGCTTCCAGTCATTCAAAGGCGGAGCTAAACAATCAGACATGGATGGCGGTGAAGGCGGAGGCTGGAGAAGAGGACCTGGTGGCCCTCCCGGTGGTGGAGGTCCGGGTGGTCCAGGAGGTGGGCCTGGTGGTCCTCCATGATGTAAAAAAAACAGAATCCACAATCAAGTAACGGTTGTGGATTTTTTATAAATAAAAATGCCGCACCAATTTGATGCGGCATTTTCAATATCGAAATATACGATTAATCCATGAAATCGATAGTTTCTTCTCCAATCATCTGACGAAGTGTATTTTTCAACTTCACATATTGGATGAACAAATCATGCTCTGCAACCTTAGTCGGTTCGTGCATAGGGCTCTTGAAGTAGAATGACAACCAGTCTTGGATACCACTCATACCCGCGCGTTTAGCCAAGTCTGAGAATAGAACCAGGTCTAAACACAATGGCGCTGCAAGAATTGAGTCACGGCAAAGGAAATCCACTTTCAATTGCATTGGATAACCCAACCATCCGAAGATATCGATATTATCCCATCCCTCTTTATTGTCTTTGCGAGGCGGGTAATAGTTGATACGTACTTTGTGGTATACATTACCGTAAAGTTGAGGATAAAGTTCCGGTTGAAGAATGTTGTCGATAACCGAAAGTTTAGACTCTTCTTTAGTTTTGAATGAACCCGGATCGTCAAGCACTTCTCCGTCACGGTTACCAAGGATGTTTGTAGAAAACCATCCGCTAAGACCAAGCATACGGGTCTTCAACATCGGAGACAATACTGTCTTCAACATCGTTTGACCTGTTTTGAAGTCTTTACCGCAGATAGGGGTCTGAGTTTTAGCTGCAAGTTCCCACATAGCAGGTATGTCAACTGTCAGGTTGGGCGCACCGTTGATATAGGCAATACCTTCCGAAACAGCAGCATAAGCATAGATATTTGAAGGAGCGATATCTTTGTGATTCTCCTTCATACCTTTTTCGAATGCAGCAAGGGTTTTGTGAACTTCTCCAAGAGGAGTGAACACTTCTGTACTACCGCACCAGATAACTACTACGCGGTCGCAATTGTTTGTTTTCTTAAATTCGCGGATATCTTCTCTTACTTGTTCCATCAAGTCCCACTTAGTAGGAGCCGATTTTACCCAAGTACCATGTAGACGTTTTACGAATTCCTGATCGAATACTGCTTTTATAGGTTTAATAGCAGACAATTCGTCTTTTACCTTGTCAAGATCTTCGTTCGTCAACACTTCTGCATGTTTTGCAGCTTGATATACATCTTCTTCGAATAAGTCCCATCCTCCGAAAACGATATCGTTCAAATCTGCCAAAGGCACAGCGTCTTTGATCTTAGGGAAGTTGTTTTCTTCTCTTTTCCCTATACGCATTGTTGCCAATTGCGTGATTGAACCAACAGGTACGCCTAAACCCTTGCGAGTAATCAATGTACCGGCGATGAATGTAGATGCTACTGCACCCCCAACTCCAACAACAAGAACACCAAGTTTTCCATTGGCTTCTTTAACTTGTACTTTTCCCATTTTTTTAAATTAAATTTTAAAATACACTGCAACCCGCAGCAATCCTTTAAACGACAGATTCAGCTTCATCGGGATATTATCTCCCGCCTTGGCAAAATCCTATATAATAGTATGGCTTCGGCGACAATTTGTTTTATTTTATTCTCCCAACCCGGGCTTTTCCACCTTACAAATGGCTTCCATTATTAAAACCGATAGTCTGCTGACTCCACAGTATTACCAAAATTCAAGTACGTATTCTTTCAATCAAGTTGAAAAACAGTCTTCAACTCCATGAAGTCTGATATGATAAGGTCTGCTTTCGCATCCTCTTTATCTTTTTCCCATCCGAGGCCTTTCAGCCATATAGTCTGGCAGCCATTCTCAGATGCAGGAACAATGTCTTTTGAGTAAGAGTCTCCAATAACTACAACTGATGAAGGGTCTAAAGCCAACGCATCTATCCCCAATTTAAAAATTGCAGGATCGGGCTTCCTTATCCCAACAACAGCAGATTCTATTATCGAATCAAAATAGCTTAACAGCCCAAAATCGCTCAATACGGATTGTACATTCCCATAAAAATTAGAAACCAACACCAATGGATAACGATTTTTTAATCCTGTAAGTATAGCTATTTCCTTTCTTATCAAATCTTTTACAAAGGTATAACATTGCTCCGAAATAGCAAGAATATACCCTTCTGTTTTATCATTTCCGGCTAATAATCCTTTATTTGTGAGGTATCCAATTTGAATTCTCACTTTCTTTTCGAGAAGAATATAGAAATTATCCTGAGCTGCTATCACAGGATTTGTAGCCAAATATCTTTCGGCATAGACATAGGCTTCGCGAAATTGTTCTTTTGTGACCGGTACTTGTTGCTCCTGATATGATTCCCAAAGCACTTCCGCCCAATGCTTGCCATTGCTGTCGATAGTACCCCCGTAATCGAATATTATTCCTTTTATTTTATGCAAGTGAAACATATCAACAGTTCTAGGATTATTTTTTCTTCATGGCGTAAGTCTGAGCTTTCAGATATTCGCCAAATTCCTTTATATCGGTAAATTTGGCCTGCTCTTCCACTGTTATGGGTTTACCGAAACGTACATAAACGGTTTTCCCTTTCTTATTGGTTACTTCGTGCAACAACCTCACTGTGCGTATACGCCAGTCGATGAATCCAAGAAAACGATAAAACCAGGAGTTATTTCCGGATATGAACATCGGTATAACGGGTACTTTTGCTTTTTTTATCAGTTTGAGTACTGGTTCCTGCCACTCGCGGTCTTCGGTGCGATCGAGGTGTGGAGAAGAGACTCCCCCTGCGGGAAATAATCCCAGCGGATGCCCTTCCTTCAAGTGGGCAAGGCATTGCTTTACTCCGCCGACACTGGATTTCACTGACGACATTTTATTGTCCTTGGAATACGGATTAACTCCAATAAAGTGTTCTTCCATCGTATCTATCTGCATCAGCATCCAATTGACCATCATTTTATAGTCTCTGCGTTTGCTTGCTACAGTACTGATCGCGATAATTCCGTCAATGTGCCCATAAGGGTGATTAGAGACTGTAATAAAAGGTCCTTCTTTGAAGTTATCAAGGACTTCATAATTCTCATATTTGCGAATGATCTTTAGCTTGTCAAGCATATCATTTACAAATTCGAGACCTGTCAGATGCTTCGATGCATCATAAACAGCATTCACCTTGTTCAATCCTGCAACTTTGAACAAGATTTTCAAAATAGTATTTCCGTAACGACCTCTGAAAATGGGATGCAATCCCCTGATCATGTCTTTACTTATCAGTTTCTCCTTCATATTGCAAAAGTACAAAACTTCTATTTGATATAGTCGTAGTATTTATTAAAGAATGATTTAAACCCTCCGGTTTTCATGAGCACAAGCTCAAACAATGCAATGCCAAACAATGCGCAAAAAGCACCCAGCAAGACATCTATGATGTAATGATGATATGAATAAACGGCTGTAAACCAGATGCCGAACATCAGAATAGTGAGTGTAATCAGTATCCCCAGATTGGATTTGTTCTTTATCGCATAAAAGAGGGTAATGACCATATATGCCGAATGAAGCGACGGCACAGCGGCAAACACATTGGAGTTGCGGCCATATATTGAGTTGAATATGGAAACTCCCAGCAACTCATCGAAACGTGCTAATCCGGCAGAATTTCCCGGTGTATTGAGTATCGGCTCGAATCCGTATTGCATCGCATACCAAGGCGGAGCAGCCGGATGTATATAATAGCCTGCAAAGCCTATCAGATTGACAAACAGAAAGACCAGTGCGAATTGAAGATAGACTTTCCGCTGTTTCTTGAAATATAAATAAATTCCAAATGCAATGGGTACAGGTACCCAAGTAAGGTAGAATATACCTGCAAAGAAATCCATTACGGATGAATAGTGAATTGCAAAATACTCGTTAGGAATAAGAACCTCTCCGTTCACATTGATTCCGAACAGGTATTTTTCGAGGTCGTACAGATCTTTTACATCTATGGGGTTGACCATATAGTTGGGGAAGACCCGCATCCAATCGTATGATAACCCAAAAATGATGAATGGAATAAGAGCGACCGAAAACTTGCGGGTAGACTCAGTTGCAAAAAACAAACCGAGAAAAAGACCGAACATGAATACATGCTCGGGACGGAATCCCACAAAGACGGCTGTCAATATAATAATAAAGGCTGTTACTCCAAGAACTACAATGCTATCTCGGTGAGACGGTAAAGAAAACTGCACTTTCATTTATTTGTCCCGATCCTTTCTGTCTTGTTCTTGCAATACTCTCTTGCAATGTCTTAAACGATTAATCGCTGTAATATTTGAAAAAACAGCAACAAATGCCAAAGGTATTACCATGAGCAAGATCGGTTCAAAAATCGGAATTTTAGACCATGATACAAGAACGTGAACATCTCCAAAAAACTGATAGAACAGACCACTAAGAATACAGCCTACAGCTATGGTAACAACCCTTTCAGGACGTTGCATAAAGCCGCCTTTGCACTCTATTCCCAACCCTTCGGCACGGGCACGCACATAACTCACCATCATTGAGCCTATCAGTGCAACGAAAGCGAATAATGAACTTACAAAGTACCCTTGCAGTATCAGATAGTAACATATTCCAAACAGAACGATCAGTTCACTATAACGGTCGAGTACCGAATCGAATAGCGCGCCATAACGCGAACTCATTTTGCCGATACGGGCAACTTGTCCGTCGAGCATATCAAAAAGCCCGGCAAACAGAATGACAAAACCACCCCACCCGACAAATGAGAGGTCTCTCTCCATTCCATGAGTAACTCCATAGAAAGGCTTACCCCGCATAGCTCCGCAAATAAAAATCACGCAAGCTACTACATTCAACACAAGTCCGGTAGCGGTAACAAAATTGGGTGTTATCCCAACCTTTATCATACCCCTGACAACGGGGTCGATAATTTTATAAATCAATTGCTGAGCAAAATCTCTCGCTTTCATACTTTATACTATCCCTCTAATTTTGTTAAGTATTCAATTTATGATTATCATATTGAGCATCATTCTCTTCTTGTAATTCATCATCTATATCTTCCGAGCTTACATCTTTACTATCCGCTTTCCATAACCCCATTTTAATCATATATTTCTTGTAATCTCTGTCCTTGTATACAAACAGACGTTGCATATTGTAGTTCCATCCGAAGCCAACGATCAAGGATACAATGGCCTTCGGGATTAGAAATACATTATTGACGATAAAATCAGGCAGGCTATCGACCGGTATCCATTTCAAGACCAGTTCTGTTGCCAGGATTGTTCCTTTCCAATTGAGAAAAAGATTTACCACCCATACCATCAGATATTTTATAGCCACATATTTTATCTTACTCCCCTGAGCCTTAAAAGTCCACTTGTAGTTGATAATACAGTTGACAATTCCTCCCGAAACGTTTCCCAATAAAGTCGCATAGCCGTATAGCATACCGGCGGCATTAACCAGGACAAAGCTTACGATATAGTCTGTAAGACTGGATATCTGAGAGGAAAACTGAGCCCGAAGAAATGTGAAAAATCCACCCTTCTCGCTTACGTCCTTGGCTATCTTTTTTACCCTATCAACCATCTTAGTACTAATAATAGTAAAAAACTATATACTCCTGCCAGAACATCGTCCATCATCACTCCCAGGCCGCCTTTCAGACTCTCCATTTTTCGTATTCCCAGCGGTTTGTATATATCAAACAACCGGAACAATACGAATGCAGCCAAAGGATAATAGAATTTATCGGGAACAGCTGCCAAGAGTGCTATCCACACACCTACCATTTCGTCTACCACCACCCGTGAAGGATCTTCGCCCCAAATAGGTTCGATTTTATTGGTAGACCAAATGCCGACAATAGTGAATAAGACTATCAGTAGCAGTGTTGTTATAATCAGAGTACATGGAGAAACAAAAACGGCGATTGCGTACCATATAATCGTAGCCAACGCTGCGCCGGCAGTTCCCGGAGCAACGGGAAAATACCCGGATCCGAAACCTGTGACTACAATTTTGTGAAATAACATTTTCTGCCCCATATTTACAACAACTGTACAAAATTAACCCGTAGTGCATTTAGGCAATCCGTATTTTTAAGTTGTTAATATTTCGGTTGT